>FWWM01005398.1_pt1 | contig 28044 bp, 29 predicted proteins | sample 2228351 | NCBI WGS metagenome assembly FWWM01 (sample SAMEA103939774, study PRJEB20133) | metagenome | reverse complement strand
ACGAGGAGGGTCAGATACTCCCCACCCATTCCATATCCGCGGGGCTTGATTACCCGGGCGTGGGACCGGAGCATGCCTACCTGTTTACCTCCGGAAGGGCTAAGTATGTTTATGCCACCGATGAAGAAGCCTTAGAGGGCTTTAAGCTCCTGTCTCGCCTTGAGGGCATAATACCCGCCCTGGAGCCAGCCCATGCGGTGCCAAGGCTCATAGAGATAGCCAAGGAGATAGGGAAGGGTGGTATAGTCATCCTGAACCTCTCAGGTAGGGGAGACAAGGACATGTATCAGGTGATGGAACACCTCCGGCGTAGGGGTTTTGAAGGTTGACGGGTGTTAAAAAGAACGTAGCGTGAGCGCTTAGCTTACCTCTTATCCTCCTCAATCCTTTCCTTTATGTAAGGAATGCATTCATCCACCGACAGGTCTACCCTTTCTCCGCTCATCCTGTGAACAACCTCTACCTTACCCTCCTTTAGCTTCTTGCCCACCACCATCCTGTATGGAAAACCGCAAAGGTCAGCGTCCGCAAACTTAGAGCCGGGGCTTGTGTCCCTGTCGTCAAGGATGGTCTCTATGCCCACCTCCTGAGCCAGCATGTAGAGGTTTTCTGCGGTCTTTCTCTGCTCCTCGTCGTCCATGTTTACGCACACTATATCCAGCTCAAAGGGTGCCACCACGGTGGGAAACTTTATACCCTTTTCGTCGTGATACTGCTCCACTATGGCGGAGAGGCAGCGGGATATGCCAATACCGTAACAGCCCATGATGACGGGCTTTTCCGTCCCGTCCTGGTTCCTAAAGTAAAGGCGCATGGGCTCAGAGTAGCGCGTTCCGAGCAGGAATATGTGTCCGAGCTCCAGACCCCTGCTCACCTTAAGGGGAGAACCGCATCGGGGACAGGGGTCTCCCTCTTGGACTTGGTTAACATCCACCAACTCACCGTATTGAAAGTCCCTACCCGGGTTGGCGTTTATGTAGTGGTAGTCAGACTCGTTCAGAGCCACCACCATGTTCTTTACGCCGTAAACCGAGTTATCCCACAGCAGTCTTACATTCTGCGGAAGGTTGAAAGGCCCTATAAAGCCCTTGGATGTGTTAAAGAGTCTTTGGACCTCTTCATCCTTTGCGAGCCTGAAGTTCTCCGTTCCCAAGATAGCCTCCAGCTTGTTCTCATCTACCTCCCTGTCTCCTCTGATGAGCACGAGCAAGGGTTTGTCTTCCACCATATAAAGCACAGCCTTGAGAATCTTTCTCTGCTCCACTTTCATAAACTCCGAGAGCTCCTGTATGGTTCTGACGGAGGGAGTGTGGACCTTTTGAAGCGGTCTTTCTTCCTCCTTCTCCTCTTCGGGCTTTCCCAAGCTTACTATCTCTGCGTTGGCGGAGTAAGAGCAGTTTTCACAGTAGGCTATACGCGCCTCTCCGTAATCGGTCAGGACCACAAACTCGTGGGAGCTCTTGCCACCTATGGCGCCCACGCTCGCCTCCACCATAAGGGTCTTAAGCCTTAACTTCTTAAACACCCTGTCGTAGGCAAACTTCATACTCTCGTAAGACATCATGGCTGAAAACTCGTCCGTATCAAAGGAGTAGGCGTCTTTCATGATAAACTCTCTGGCGCGTATGAGACCGAAGCGAGGTCTCTTCTCATCCCTAAACTTGGTCTGTATCTGGTAAAGTATGAGCGGAAGCTGTCTGTAAGAGTTCACAAAAGACCTTACCAGGTGGGTAATCTCCTCCTCGTGGGTGGGTCCAAGACAATACTCCCTTGAGTTCCTATCGGTCAGCTTAAAAAGTTCTCTGCCATAGAGGTCCCACCTGCCCGTTTCCCTCCAAAGCTCCGCAGGGTTTAGCACCGTCAGAAGAAGCTCCTGAGCTCCGCTCCTGTCCATCTCCTTTCTTACTATGTTCTCTATCTTCTTCAGAACTCTATAAGCGGGTGGTGTATAGGCGTAGATGCCCGAAGCCATCTGCTTTATTAAGCCTGCCCTTAGCAAAAGCCTGTGTGAGGGTGCCTCCGCTTCCGCTGGGTCTTCCTTGGATGTATACCAGAAGTATTTGCTCCAACGCATGGGGTATTATTATATGTGATGGGGTACAGGGAAGGTTGGGTGGTATTGGTCTTCTTGATCGTGCTTTCAGCCATCATACTACCCATACCCGCCTTCCTTCTGGACCTTCTTTTGGCTATAAGCATAACCTTTTCCTTGACCGTGCTGGTGGTGAGCATGTTCGTAAAGACCCCTCTGGAGCTCTCCGCCTTTCCCAGCATACTGCTTTTGGGGACGCTTCTGAGACTGTCGCTCAACATAGCTGCGGCGAGGAGAATACTCCTTCACGGACATGAGGGGACGGACGCAGCTGGGCACATCATAGAGGGCTTTGGTAAGTTTGTGGTGGGTGGGGACGTGGTCGTTGGTATCATAGTCTTTCTCATTTTCATAGTGATTAACTTCATAGTGATAACGCGGGGTGCGGAGAGGGTTTCGGAAGTGGCAGCACGCTTTACGCTGGATGCCATGCCCGGCAAACAGATGAGCATAGATGCGGACTTAAACGCCGGCTTGATAAACGAGGAGGAAGCCAAGAGAAGAAGAGCACTTCTGGAGCAGGAAGCATCCTTCTACGGAGCCATGGACGGTGCGAGCAAGTTCATAAGGGGAGACGCCGTAGCTGCGCTTCTCATACTCTTTCTGAGTTTGGTGGGAGGGCTCATAGTGGGTATAGTCTTTAAAGGCATGCCCTTCGGCGAAGCCCTCTCCACTTATACCCTCCTGACGGTGGGTGAGGGTCTGGCGTCCCAGATACCCGCCCTCATGCTCTCGGTCGCCTCCGGTATAGTGGTGACCAAGTCCTCTTCAAAGGATGAGATAGGAAAGGTTCTGTATGAGGAGTTTGCCAAAGAGCCGAAGGTGTTTCTCTTCTCCTCTGCCCTTCTGGCGTTCATGGGTTTCATTCCCGGCTTGCCTAAGCTTCCCTTTTTCTTCATGGCGGGTCTGCTGGGGAGCTTTTACTACTTTACGAGCAGAGCTTTAAAAGAGAGGCAGGTAAAGGAGCTTGAGCAGATGCTCTCTCAAAAGAGAGCAACCACCGAGAAAAAGGAAGAAGAGTTTTCCATACAGCCCGAGACCATAATTTTTGAGATAGGCTACGGCTTGGTGCCCTTCGTGGAGGAGAGCGAGGGTGGAGACATACCTTCAAGGATAAAGACCATAAGGCGTCAGCTGGCGAGCGATTACGGTGTAATCATACCCTTGGTCCACATAAGGGACAACCTCAGGCTAAGACCCTACCAATACAGGATACTCATAAGGGGCGTGGAAGTGGACACCTACGAGGTCATACCCCAGCACCTTTTGGCGATAGACCTGGGAGGTGTGAGAGGTCCTCTGGAAGGTAAAGAGACCAAAGACCCAGCCTTTAAGCTCAAAGCTTACTGGATAACTGAAGAGCAGAAGACGCAAGCCCAGCGCCTTGGCTACATGGTGGTGGACATCCCCACCCTCATCATCACCCACCTTTCCGAGGTCATAAAGAGGAACCTGCACGAGATTCTAGGAAGGCAGGAGGTGTTGGACCTGGTGGAAAGGGTGTCCTCCAAGTATCCCAAGGCGGTGCAAGGTCTCATACCGGATGTCATACCCGTTTCGGTCCTCCACAGGGTCTTGCAGAACCTCCTCAGAGAAGGTATACCCATAAACGACATGATAACCATTCTGGAGACCCTTGCGGACTACATAGAACAGACCAAGGACCCAGACATACTAACCGAGTATGTAAGGCAGAGGCTCTCCAAGAGGATTACCAGGCTGTATACCGTTGAGGGGACGCTCTACGCGGTTGTCATGTCTCCGAGGCTTGAGTCCAAGCTCATGTCCTTCATACAGGAAGGCAGGGAGGATGAGTTTTTGGACACGCTCATAAACAGGGTCCAGCCCAAGCTGGCACAGGAGGTCTCCAAGTTCCTTCCCTACCAAGCCACACCCCTTCTCATAACCTCTTCCAACATAAGGAGACAGGTCAGAAGGGTGATAGAAAACTACATACCACAGCTCGTGGTCCTGTCTTATAATGAACTGGATAGACAGATAAACCTAAAGGTCTTGGGTGTAGTGGATGAAGATTAAAAAGCTGACGGTGAACTCTTTACAGGAGGCTGTGGAGGAGATAAAGGCTCTGTATGGACCGGATGCGGTCATACTCTCTACGAGGGTGATAAAAACAAACATCATACCCCTTATTCCCCTTTTCAAGAGGTCTCTCTTAGAAGTGACCATCGGCATACCCGACAAGGAGGACTTTGCCAGCCACCTCAAGAAGGAAGAAGGCATTTACGAAGAGCTGAGCAGGATGAAGGAAACCATAAAGGAAGTGGTGGAGCTGGTAAAAAGGCAGAAGGGAGAAGCGCTTCAGGAGGAGAAGATAGAAGACATAGAGGGCGATTACTCCATAAGGGCTATAAGCCTTATTAACAAACTGATAAGGAAAGGGGTTTCAAGGGATGTATCCCAGAGGGTGGTCCAATCCGCCTGCGGGTATGATTACGAGCTCAAAAAGCTTGACCTCAAGGGAGAAACCTTAGAATCCCTTGTGGATGGGCTCAGAGAGAACATAAAGCTGATGGAGGACTTTTTAAACCAAGACAAACCCTTCAGGATAATAACTCTGGTGGGACCCACGGGAGTGGGAAAGACAACCACCGTAGCAAAGTTAGCTTACGCTTTAAAGTCCTTGGGTAGGAAGGTGGGCGTTATAACCGTTGACAGCTTCAGGGTAGGAGCGGTTGAACAGCTAAGAGCCTTCGTGTCCCTCATGGAGCTTCCCTTCAGGACCGCGGACACACCCTACAAACTCAGGGAATGCATAGGAGAGCTCTCTTCCATGGATGTGGTAATAGTTGACACGGGCGGGAGGAGTCAGTACAACCAAGTCAAGGTCAACGAACTTTTACCCTTTTTTAACAAGCTACCTTCCAACGAAGTTTATCTGGTAGTATCCGCCAACATGGACGAAAAGGTAATCTACGATTCTCTGAACAGCTTCGGGGTTATGCAGTTGGATGGTCTTATGTTCACCAAGCTGGATGAGACAGAGTATCACGGAGGCATACTCAACGTCGCCTACAAAACCCAGCTTCCCATAGCCTGCTTTACGACGGGACAGAGGGTGCCCGAAGACATAGCGATGGCAAGCTACGAATATCTGGCTAAGTTATTCCTGTAGGTGGTGCCATGAACGAGCAACTGCTGACGCTGAAAAAACTCAGGGAAGAAGACAGACAAACGGGATACATAGCCATAGCGAGCGGTAAAGGAGGTGTAGGTAAGACTCTGATTACCCTTCATACTGGTAAAATCCTTGCAAACCATGGCAGGAAGGTCCTCATAGTGGACGGCGACTTGGGGCTCAGCAACGTACACATAATGTTGGGCATAACACCCCAGAAGAACCTCTACCACTACTTTACGGGAGAGTCTCCCATAGAGGATGTGGTCGTCCCCATTGAGGAGAACCTTTCCTTCATATCCAGCGGTAGTGGTATAAGGGAACTGGTTAACTTGCCAGAAAAGCAACTCTTGAGCCTTATTGAGAGGCTAAAGGAGTTTGCAGAAAGAGAGCACGATTGGGTGATATTTGATACACCCCCGGGCATACACTCGGATACCCTTTCCATAGTCTCCTCCGTAAACATACCCATCATCGTCACCACTCCCGAGCCCACCGCCATAGCGGACGCCTACGGGCTTATAAAAGTGGTAAACAGCTCCGCCAAGGTAGAAGAGTTTTATCTTATAGTAAACAAGGTCAGCTCAAAAGAGGAGGGCGAAAAGGTGTACGAAAGCATACAGAGGGTGTGCGAGAAGTTCACAAAGGCTCAAGTGGTCTATTTGGGAAGCCTTACTTACAACCCGCGCATCATCAGGCACATAGTCAACCAGTCTCCCTTCAACGAGGGTCTCATCAGGGAGCTCTCCACAGCCCTGAGCAGGCTTCCCACTGGAGTGAGCCCTCCCAGGGTCAGCTTCTGGGAAAAGCTTTTGGGGAGGTTAACAAGGCGATGAAGGTGGGTATAGTGGGCTTTGGGAACATGGGTAGTGCCTTTGCCCAAGGCTTGAAGGGTCATGCGGAGGTTTTGGTCTTTGACAAGGATGAGGAAAAGAAAGAAAGAGCTCTCCATCTTGGGTTCGGGGTTGCCAAGGAACTGGACTTCCTGCTTGGGTGCGATTTTTTGATGATAGCGGTAAAGCCAAAGGATGTAAGGGATATCCTTGAAGGTATAAGGGGTAAGCTCAAGGATGAGGTGCTCGTTAGCATAGTGGCAGGTCTGAGTGTAGAGGGTATAAAGGGTATGGTAGGACAGGGAGTAAAGGTCATACGCAGTATGCCCAACTTGGGCGTCATGGTAGGAGAAGGTGCCATAGCCTTCTGCACCGACGGTGTGGACGAGGAAACCAAGTCTAAGTTCGTTGAGCTTTTTTCTTCCTGCGGAAAGCTCTACGAGATAGAGGAGCGCCTCATGGACGCCTTTACCGCCCTGGCTGGTTCGGGACCCGCCTTTGTCTTTAAGTTCATATCCGCTTTAAGCTTAGCTGGGGTGATGGAAGGTTTTAGTTATGGGACCTCCCTTGACATAGTGCTTCAGACCATAAAGGGTAGTGTGGGGCTTCTCTCTCAAAAGGGTGGACATCCCGAGGAGTGGATATCCAAGGTGGCATCACCGGGAGGGACCACCGTAGAGGGCATAAAGGTGCTTGAAGAGAGGGGCTTTAGCGGTATACTGATGGAATGCGTGCGCAGGACATCGGAAAAGGCAAAAAGGCTCTGATTTACACGCTGAGACTGGGAAGTGCGCTCGTGGGTGTAAAGCTGTGGGAGGAGGATGAGGATGTCTTTACCCTAAGGCAGGTCCACTCGGACTGGGTGGTGTTTGCGGACGGGGAAAACAAGGAGCTTGAGGGTGATGCCATAATAACGGACAGGGTGGGTCTGAAAATAGGTGTGAGGACCGCTGACTGCGTTCCCATAGTTTTTGTGGGAAGGGAAAAGGTAGCAGTGGTGCACGCAGGCTGGCGCGGTCTTCATAAGGGTATAATAGAGAAGACGGTCAAGCTGATGGAGGAAGAGCCCATCTACGCCTTCGTAGGTCCTTCTGCGAAGGCTTGCTGTTATAAGGTGGGGGAGGACTTTAAGCAAATATTCACGAGCATACTCTACCGCTCCGGAGGTTTCTACATGGATACCTCCGACGAGGCACTCCTTCGGCTCAAGCGCCTACGGGTAAGGAGTGTCGTAAGGTGGAACTCCTGCACCGTATGTAATACCGCCCTACCGTCTCACAGGAGGGACAGAACTAACATAAGGCTTTTAACCTTTGTGGAAAAGCTCACTTAGTCCATCTGTCGCCTATGGCGGTTTCCACCTCCACCGGCACATTCTTAAGCACTATGGAGCCAGCCTTGAGCATCTCCGTCCTTAAAATCTCTTCAACCCTTTGAGCGTCCTTTTCTTCACACTCCACCACTATCTCATCGTGGACCAGGTTTACCACATGTGCCCTTATGCCTTGAGTTTTCAAGCCTGCGGTAAACATGAGGACGGAAAGCTTTAAAAGGTCTGCGCCCGAACCCTGTATGGGGTAGTTGACCGCGTCCGGAAAGGTATGAGCCACATATCGCCTGCCCAGGAGGGTAGTGCCCCTTACCTCCTTGTGTTCCTTTAGCTCCTTCTTTACCCTCTCATGCCAATGTCTAAAACCTGTAAAGTATTCAAAGAACTTCTCCCGTAGCTCCTGAGCCATTTCCAAGTTTATGTCTATGCCGTAGGTCCGAGCATACTCCATAAGACCTTTGGCGGATATGCCGTAGATGAGACCAAAGTTTACCGCTTTTGCCAGCTGACGTTCTTCTTTGGTTATGTCTTCCTCACTTTTCCCCAGAAGCAAGGCGGAGGTATACCTGTGCATGTCCCTTCCCTCCCTAAAGGCTTGTATCATCCTATCCTCTCCCACATACTCTGCGGCGAGCCTTAGCTCAATCTGTGAAAAATCCGCTATTACAAAGACATGTCCCTCCGGAGCTTTGAATATGCTCCTTAGGTTTCTCGGTATGTTCTGCACGTTGGGGCTTTGACTGGACATCCTGCCCGTTATCGCCCCTATCTGTTTGAACTCCGGGTACACCCTACCCTTTAAGCTCCTCTCCTTTATCTCTTTGAGTTTATCCAGCTGTTTGGAGAGAGCCCTAATGTCAAGGATACTTCTTACCACCGAATTGTCCGCATACTCGGACAAGTATTTATCATCGGTGGAAACATTTCCCTTGTCGGTGGTGGGGAGTTTCAGCCTTAGCCTGCTGGTTAGAAACTCACCCAGCTGTCTGGAAGACATGGGGTCCACCCTGTATGTGGCGTAAAAGTCCATAACGAGCTTCTGTCTGTTTTTTTCCAATTCCCTAATCTTAACCTCCAGCTTCTCCTCATCCAAGGGCAGACCGTGAAGCTCCAGTTTGGCGGTCTCTATAACAAAAGCCATCTCTATTATAGCTACGGGGTTTTTTAAGCCGAAGACTCGGGCGGTTCGCGTTTTCAAAAGCATAGGCTCTTCGTGATGGGTGTTGTTTAGTCTCTCTAACATCTTTTGAAAGAGCTCCCTGACTATCTTTACATCCAAAGCGGCATACTCAAGTTGTTTTTCCGTCAGACGCGAGCTCCCCCAGTTGGATAGCTGTAAGCTCTTGTCTATGACCTCCCCCAGGTAATGCATGGCGGTGTGTTGTAAAGAGTGCCTGTCCGTCTCACCCAAAAGCTGGCTTGCTATAAGCGTGTCAAAGACCGCATAAGGTTCTATGCCATCCCTGAGAAGATACTTAAGGTCAAACTTCAGGTGGTGTCCCACTATACCTTTTTTTGAGAGGAGCTCTTTCAGGAAGAGTTTGCCCGCCTCCCTTAGGTCAAAGAGGTCAAGGATGTATATGTGTTCCCTGTTTCCCAGCTGGACAAGCCTTATCCTGTCAGGCGTGGTCTCTGTGTCAAGGAAGAGGTAAGGGTCTTCTTCAAAGGCTTTGGCTACCCTGCTAAGTCCCTCCGTTGAGGTTATGTATGAATACTTAACCATCAAGTTTTAATTATAGCCTTTTCAAGCTCAAGGCTTACCGCCACCTCGTCGCAAGAAGGGAACTTTACACAGTTTATACACTCACCCCAGACCTTGTGAGGCAATGTAGATTTGTCAACCACCGAAAAACCAAACTTTTCAAAAAAGCCCACCGCATAGGTAAGGGCAAAGACCCTCTTTATACCCAGATCCTTGGCTTCTTCCAAGCATTTTTGCACCAGCTCATGACCTATACCCTTTCCCCTATGCTCCTTGCTCACCGCCAGACTCTTTATCTCCGCCAGGTCTTCCCAGACCACGTGAAGGGCGCAACAACCTATTACTTGACCCTTCTCTTCGTAAACCCAAAAGTCCCTGATGTTTTCGTATATGGAGTTTAGGCTCTTAGGAAGTAGCAAACCATCCTTGGCATACTCGTTCACAAGGCTGTATATGTCTATGGCATCCTTTACCCTTGCCTTTCTTATCATAAACCCATCCTTTCCATAAACTCTTTCACCGCCCTTTCCACGCCGAAGATGAGGGCGTTGGACATGATGGAGTGTCCTACGTTTAGCTCCTCTACCACATCTTTGAGCTCTTCCACCAGAGGTCTTACGTTGTGGTAAGTAAGCCCGTGTCCCGCATAGACCCTAAGCCCCAGAGACTTAGCATACAGACCCGCTTCTTTAAGCCTTTTTAACTCCTCCTTTGCCTTTTCAAACCTGTGCTCGTTCCAGAGGTTTGCGTACCTCCCCGTGTGAAACTCCACCGCATCCGCACCTATTTCCTTTGAGGCTTTTACCTGCTCCTTATCCGGCTCTATAAAAAGCGATACCTCAATGCCTGCGGACTTTATGTCCCTTAGGTATTCTTTAAGGTATTCAAGCATGGCAAGCACATTAAGACCACCTTCGGTGGTAATCTCTTCCCTCCTCTCGGGCACAAGGGTTATCCTATCAGGCTTTACGCCAAGGGCTATTTTCTTCATCTCCTGCGTGGGTGCCATCTCAAGGTTTACCGGGACTATGACGAGCTCCTTTATTAGCCTTAGGTCTCTGTCTTGGATGTGTCTTCTGTCTTCACGCAGGTGAAGGGTTATCTGATGAGCTCCCGCCTGCTGGCAAAGGAGGGCAACAAAGACGGGGTCAGGTTCAAAAGTTCTCCTTGCCTGACGGAGTGTGGCGCTGTGGTCTACGTTCACACCCAGACGCATCTTAAAAGTGGATGTCACATACCTGCTCGTATTCTATGAGTTCCTTTATGGTAGCCTTGGGACTGCAGAGGGGACAGGAAGGGTCCTTTCTGAGCTTTACCTTCCTAAAGTCCATAGAGAGGGCATCCATCACCAAAAGCTTACCCACCAGAGGTTCTCCTATGCCAAGAAGGAGTTTTATGGCTTCCGTAGCCTGAATACAGCCCATTATACCGCCTATAGAGCCCAGTATGCCTGCCTCTTGGCAGGAGGGGACGAGCCCAGGAGGCGGAGGTTCTGGAAAGAGACATCTATAACAGGGTGAACTTTCCTTGTTCCTGTAATCAAAGACGCTTATCTGTCCCTCAAACCTCAGCATGGCGGCGGAGACCAGAGGCTTGCCCGCAAGGTAGCAAGCGTCGTTTATCAAAAAGCGCGTGGGGAAGTTGTCCGTCCCGTCAAGGACCACATCGTAGTCCTTTATTATGTCCATTATGTTCTCTTTGTTTATCATGGTGTTGTAGGTGATTACTTTCACATCGGGGTTTAAGGCGGATACCGTCTTCTTGGCGGACTCTACCTTGGGCACGCCCACCCTCTCGGTGTTGTGGATCACCTGACGTTGAAGGTTAGAATAATCCACCACGTCAAAGTCCACTATGCCTATGGTTCCCACGCCAGCAGCGGCTAAGTAAAGTATGGCGGGAGAGCCCAGACCTCCCGCACCTATGACCAAAACTTTGGATCGCAGGAGCTTTTCCTGACCCTTTCCGCCCACCTCGGGCAAGATTATGTGTCTTGCGTAACGCCTGATTTGTTCTTCCGTAAAGTTAAACATAGATAAAAATATAACACCGGGGAGAAGAAGTGTTATATTTTTATTGATATAGCTCATGGAGGAAGAACATGTATAAGACCTTGTACGAGGACAAGGACCACAAGGTAATCTACTACGAAGAGCTAACACCGGCGAGCGCGGTTCAGTCCAACCAATACCTTATATACCACAAGGGCGAGGGCATGCTCTTGGACCCGGGAGGACATAAGGTCTTTTCCAAGCTCCTGAGCGAGCTCTCACTGCTTATCAAACCCTCACAGATTAAATATATCTTCCTCTCCCATCAGGACCCGGACATAGTGGCTTCCATTAACGGCTGGCTCATGACCACCAAAGCCAGCGCCCTCATCTCCAAACTCTGGATAAGGTTTCTGCCTCACTTTGGGCTTGACTCTCAGCTTGAAGATAGGGTAATACCCATAGACGATGGAGGGACTACCATCACCCTGGGAGGAGATTGCAAGCTTTTAATCCTGCCAGCTCATTACATGCACTCTCCGGGTAATTTCCAAGTCTACGACCCTTGTTCCAAGATACTCTTCTCGGGCGACCTGGGGGCTTCCTTGGGAAACGATTACTTCTTCGTGGAGGACTTTGACGCTCACATAAAGTACATGGAGGGTTTCCACAGGCGCTACATGGCAAGCAATAAAATCCTAAAATACTGGGCAAACATGGTAAGACAGCTGGACATAGAGACCATAGCACCCCAGCACGGAGCTGTCTTTAAGGGTAAGGATATGGTAAACAGGTTTATTGAATGGATAGAAAACTTGGAGGTGGGGGTGGACATCTTGACACAGGACAGATACAAACTTCCGGCTTAAATTAAAATAAAAAAGGCGGGCATAAAGCCCGCCAACAAAGGAAACGCACCATGCAGGGACTTTCAGGTGTAGTTCCTGATTATCACAATAAGTCCGGTTCCTATGAAGACGATAGCCCAGAGGATTACCAAGAAGACCGAGAGCTCTCCCAAGTGGTTTTCCCATTCCTTTGCTTGGTAGACCTCGCCCTTCGGCGTTTTGCCAGCCTTGTAAGCTATCCACCAGGCGTAGGCGTAAAGGATAAGACCTCCTAAGGTAGTTCCCAGGAAGAGAGCGGGTGAGAGCCATTCTAAGTTGAACTTGTAGTCGTAAATGGAATAGCCAAACTGTGCAGTCGCAGAAACCCTTATGTATTCTCTGAAAACGCCCACCAGCAAGACCGCAACCACGCCCACCAAGAGAGAGGGAAGCGCCATACCCTTAGGGTTCCTCTGAGCCATGAAAATAACTCCCGCGCATACCAGAAGACCGAGCACGCTCAGGATTGAGGGAAGGCTTGCCTTCACTCCCCATTGCGCCGGCGTGGAAAGGATGTAAAGCACATGAGCCACTATCCAAGGAACGCCCGCATACAGGGCAAGCTTGGCACCCACTTGGGAAGCCCAGTCCAAATAGGATTGTTCCATATCCTTTCTACCGCTAAAATACCACCCGTAGAGCATCATAAAAACGCCTGTGACGCTGACCGATGGGAATACCAAGAAAGCCGGATACCTCCAGATGTTAAAGACGTATATGTTCCAACCGGAGGTGTTCATGGTGGTCCCGCCGGAGGTATACCACTCTACCCACTTTTCTGGATACAAAGATTGGTAATTAACCACATGGATGATAAAGCCTACCATCAGGAGAAAGACCACACCCAGGATGGAGAAAACCAGAGCGGTAGAGGGCTTTGTCTTTGTAAAGTAGGAAGCCCATACCAAGTAGTATCCTATAAGCAGGAAGACTATGAACATTATGTACCAGCTGGCGGACAGGTTGGCAGAGGTATACCAAAGGGGGTCGTATATAACTTGGTAAAAGAGTAAGGGGGCAACGCCCAGGACTATGGCTAAGGATACGCTTACTTTGGAGAGTTCCAAGGTAGCCCTTGCCAACCTTTGCCAGTTTTCATCCTTGCGTGTAAAGCTGTAGATGGCAACAAGCAGACCTCCTATCGCCGGGTATACAAAGAGCATGTGAAGAGCCCATGTTAGCACCTGAAGGACCTGAAAGACTACTGGGAAGAAGGGAGCTCCGGCGGGGTCCGCCATAGCTTTGAGCATCGGACCCACCTGAGCCTTGTCCATGGCAAAGGTGAGCCTGCCACCCAGCACCAAAAGGGTAAACACTCCCAAAAGGAACCACCTTATAAGGTTTTGATAGACCATCAAGCTCATTGCCCTACCTCCTTGGCTATATTTTGTTGGGGCACTTCAATGCGAGCGGAGACTGAGCTTCCCCTCCTTATCATGTCCGCTATGTAGGCAGACAGCGCTCTTATCTCCTGGTCGGTCCCTACCAGCTTGGGCATGTAAGGTGGATGGTTGTCCCTTAAATAGCTCGTCAAGAAGGCATAAACTGTGTTCTCATCGGTCATACCCTCAAACTTCTTACCAAAGGGTCTGAGTCCCGTGCTTCCAGTGACGTTATGGCATCCGGAGCATTGCAGGACCGCCACAGTCTTACCCGCCATAATCTTGTTCTGCTCGTTGATATGCTTTAAACCCTCAGGCACGAAGGGGTTTACCTGTAGGAGTCCCCTTTGGTCTATGGTGTGTATCTCCGACTTTATGCCCTTTGCCGGCACATCCTTAGCTACAATCTGGTTTACCCACACGAACTCACCCGCCACGTAAGGCTTGCGTATGCTTTCCCTGATTTTCTCCTCGGGGTAGACTCCGAGGAAAAAGATAAGCACGTATATGGGATAGGCTACGTAATGCCTTGCCAGGTTGGGGTTTATGGCTGTCAGCACAAAGTGGGTAAGCACGATAAGGACTATGATGCCCATGAGGGCATACATCCAAGCGGGAACTACGCCGGAGAGTATCACGTAAGACCGTTGTGGAAGTGTGGAATAATACCAAGCAAAGAACATAAGACCGAAGGACACACCGCCTATGCCCCAGTAGGACATGACTCTGACTATGTCCTTTCTTATCTTCTCATCTATCTGGTTTTTCATCAGGCTTGCTATCACCAAACCGATGGTGCCCGCTATGGCAAACATGAAGCTAGAACGCATGAGAAGGTGAGGGAAGTAGTTCTTGTTATAAAAGGCGTCCAGTATGTTGCCCGTTGTAAACCACTTTTCGTGTCCGGGGGAGAGCATGAAGGAGAGTATGCCCACGATTATATACATGGTAGCCCAGGAGCCTATGGCAAAGGTCCAAGCGAGCCTTAGCCAGCTCTTCTCATCAATCTTGCCCAAGGTGTAGAAGAGTATGTATACCAACGTGACCTCCGCTATAAACCATATCCACTCCGCAGTCCACACCCAGACGAAGTTGTGAATCAGCGCAGATATACCCCTCGGGTTGGCGACGGTTGCGGAGAACCATATTCCCGGTCCCGTGATGGAGCCTGACACGTAAGAGAAAAGAAGGAGGGCAAGCAGATACTTTTTTATGTAGTCGTATATCTGCCTTTCGCCGGTCCTGTAAGCCTTGGTGGCAAGGTAGGCAAGGAGTATGGAAGCGCCTACCGAGGTGTGGGAAGCCATCACGTGGATACTGGCTATTATGGCTATGACGGTGGCACTGCCTATGGTAGGCACATACCACATGGGGTAAAAGCCCAGTACGTCCATGACACGCACCTCCTGAGGTTAATTTTAAGTTAATATAAACAAAAATATAACATGACATTAATCATGTGTCAAGCCCTTGGATGCGGCGAAGGGTTAGAAAGCTCCCCAACCTTAACCAAATCTTAACATTTCTCCTGTATGCTTTTGTGTAAAATCCTTTAAGGAGGTGCTGACATGAGGAAGGTTCTTCTGGCAAGTGCGGTACTTGCGGGCGCTGTCCTGCCTGCAAAGGCTCAGGAGAAGGTCATCAAGATTGACGGCTCCTCTACCGTCTACCCCATAACGGAGGCGGTGGCGGAGGAGTTTCAAAAGAAGACTGGCGTCAAGGTAACGGTGGGCATATCCGGAACGGGCGGTGGCTTTAAGAAGTTCTGCAGGGGAGAGACGGACATATCCGATGCCTCAAGACCCATACTCAAGAAGGAAATGCAAGAGTGCGCCAAGAACGGCATAAGGTATATTGAACTGCCCGTAGCCTACGACGCTCTGACGGTCTTTGTAAACCCTCGCAACAACTGGATAAAGGATGACTGCATAATGGTGGAAGAGCTAAAGAAGATGTGGGAGCCCGAAGCCCAGGGTAAGATAACCAAGTGGAATCAAGTAAACCCCAGCTGGCCCGACAGACCTCTAAAGCTCGCGGGTCCCGGTTCTGACTCGGGAACCTTTGACTACTTTACCGAAGCCATAGTGGGTAAGGCAAAGGCGAGCAGGGGAGACTACGTGGCATCCGAGGACGACAACGTGATAATGAACGCGGTCATAAGGGATGTGAACGCTCTGGCTTACGTGGGTCTGGCTTACGTGGAGGAGAATAAGGGCAAGGTAAAGCCCCTGAAGGTGAAAAACCCTAAGACGGGTCAGTGCGTAGCTCCCAGCATGAAGACGGTCATGGATGGCTCCTACCAGCCCCTCTCAAGACCCCTCTTCATCTACGTAAACGCCAAGTCCGTCCAAGAGAAACCTGAGGTCAAGCGGTTTGTGGAGTATTACCTGCAAAACGGCGAAGGGCTCTCCAAGGCTGTAGGTTATGTGCCCCTTCCCAAGAAGGCATACCCCATGGCTATGGAGAGGTTCAAGGCTATGAAGACGGGGACTGTCTTTGGAGGTGAGCCCGAGGTGGGTCTGACCGTTGAAGAACTCCTCAAAAAGGAGGCAAAAGAGTAATAAAATAGATATGTAGAATGGTTGTCAAGGCTAACCTGACGGTAAAGAAGCTCATCAACAACATCGTGCTGGCGGTGTTCTTCACCGCCGGCTTTATCACCATCTTCGTCACTCTGGGCATAGTTTATGTCTTGGTGTCCGAAGGTCTGAGGTTTTTCAGCTTTCCCGAGGTGACGCTCAAGGAGTTTTTGACGGGCACCGAGTGGACCCCCACCTTCTATGACAAAAAGTTCGGCGTATGGCCCCTGGTGGCAGGTACCTTTTTGATAGCGGGCATAGCCATGCTTGTGTCCGTCCCTCTCGGTCTTATAATAGCGGTATACCTGAGCGAGTTTGCGCCCATAAAGGTTAGGGAAATGGTCAAGCCCATCATAGAGTTCCTTGAAGCCATACCCACCGTGGTTTACGGCTACTTTGCCCTGCTTACCCTTACACCCCTGTTTCAGAAGTTTATGCCCGAGCTTGAGTCCTTTAACGCCCTCGTGCCGGGAGTGGTCTTGGGTATAATGATACTTCCCTACACCGCGTCCATGTCCGAGGATGCCATGCGCGGAGTCCCACAGAGGATAAGGGAAGCATCCTTCGCCCTGGGAGCCACGCGCTTTACCACCGCAGTAAGGGTGGTCCTTCCCGCATCCATCTCCGGCGTGTTTGCGGGTTTTGTGCTTGGAGCTGCACGTGCCATAGGTGAGACCGTGGTGGTAGCCATAGCGGCTGGCATGTATCCCAACCTAACCTTGGACCCAAGGGAGCCCGTCCAGACCATGACCAGCTACATCGTCCAAGTGGCTCTTGGCGACCTGCCCCATGGCTCTTTGGAATACCAATCGGTCTTTGCGGTAGGTCTGGCTCTCTTTTTAATATCCCTCTTCTTTACATCCATAGCCACCTTCCTTAAGCTCCGCCTTCGGGAGGCTTACTGATGAAAAAGGACACGCTCTTTGTTGTTGTGGGTATGCTGACGCTCTTTGTGGTAATCTCTTTTATGTTGGCTATAGTCGTAGAGCTGTTCGTGGACGGTTGGGTAAGGCTCAAAAACCCCGCCTTTTATACCTCCTTCCCCTCCCGATTTCCCGAGCAGGCGGGTATCCTTTCCGCTTGGGTTGGGACACTGTATGTGATGGCGGGTGCCATCTTCTGGTCTGTCATCATAGGCGTCCCCGCAGGCATATATTTGGAAGAATACGCCATAAGGCGCGGTATAATAGGCAAGGTTGAAACCCTCATAGAGGTAAACATCGCCAACCTGGCATCCGTTCCCTCCATCATATACGGTCTTCTGGCTCTGGGCATATTCGTATACATGTTTAAGCTGGGAGAAAGCATCCTCACCGCGGGTCTCACCCTCGGTCTTTTGATGCTCCCGGTGATAGTCACCTCCACGCGTGAAGCCATAAGGAGGATACCCAAGGACATAAGGGAAGCGGCTTATGCGGTAGGAGCCACCAAGTGGGAAACCATAAGGGACCACATACTCCCTTACTCCCTCGGGGGTATACTCACAGGTCTTATCATCTCCGCATCCAGAGCCATAGGCGAGACTGCTCCCCTGATAACCATAGGAGCCCTGACCTTTATAGCCTTCCTTCCTCCCTCACCCTTCACCTCGGAGTTTCCCTTCATCTCCCTTTCCAACTTTAAGGAGATTCTCCTCTCACCCTTTACGGTGCTACCCATACAGACCTTCAACTGGGTATCAAGACCTCAGGAAGAGTTCCACAAAAACGCAGCTGCTGCTGGCTTTATCCTGCTGGTGCTTACCATCCTTATGAACGCCTTGGCTTATTACCTCAGATACAAAGTCAGGAGGAAATACCAATGGTAGGAGCCATAAAAAGCTTTCTGAGCTTTGGAAAAGAGCAAGCGCAGGCTCAAGCGCTGACCCACAAGGATGTCCCCGAGGGAGATGTCAAAATAGACGTCAAAGACCTGAACTTCTATTACGGAGACAAGCAAGCTCTCAAGAACATAAACCTCCCCATATACTCCAAGAGGGTAAACGCCCTGATAGGACCTTCGGGCTGTGGAAAGACCACGCTTTTGAGATGCTTCAACAGGATGCACGACCTTTACCCCGGCTCACGCTACGAGGGTCAGATAATCCTAAAGCCCGATAACATAAATATAGTGGACAAGAACGTTGACCTGCTTAGGCTGAGGATGAGGGTAGGCATGGTGTTTCAAAAGCCCAACCCCTTTCCCAAAAGCATCTTTGAGAACGTGGCTTATGGGCTCAGGATTTTGGGTATAAAGAACAAAACGGAGCTCCAAGATAGGGTAGAGTGGGCTTTGAAGGCTTCAGCCCTCTGGGATGAGGTAAAGGACAGGCTCAAAGACAACGCCTACTCCCTATCCGGTGGGCAACAACAGAGGCTCTGCATAGCCAGAGCCATAGCGGTAGAACCGGAGGTTCTCCTCTTTGACGAGCCCACGTCCGCCCTTGACCCCATCTCCACCGCCAAGATTGAGGAGCTCATAGTGGAGCTAAAAAAACGCCTTACCATAGTCATAGTCACACACAACATGCAACAGGCTGCGAGGATTTCAGACTATACCGCCTTCATGTATCTGGGAAAGCTCGTAGAACACGGACTCACAGAGAAGATATTTACAAAGCCAGACAATAAGCTCACGGAGGACTACATAACCGGTAGGTTCGGATGATAGGACTTTGTTAAAATCTTTTCCATGCACCCCTTTGACAGGTTAATTAGCATCATGCAAGAGCTTAGGCAAAAGTGTCCGTGGGACAAACGGCAAACCCACGAGAGCCTAAAAAAGTATGCCTTGGAGGAGGTTTACGAACTGCTGGATGCCATAGATTCTGAAGACCCTCGGAAGCTTAAAGAGGAGCTGGGAGATATCCTTCTTCAGGTCGTATTCCATTCCCAGATAGCCAAGGAGGAGGGAAGGTTTGATATCCATGATGTAATAGAGCATCTGTGTAGTAAGCTAATAGGTAGGCATCCTCATGTGTTCGGGTCCGAGTGCGCAGAGGATGTGCTGAAAAATTGGGAGCACAGGAAAGCTCAGGAGAGGGAGAGCATACTTGACGGCATACCCAAGAACATGCCGGCACTCCTTAGGTCAAGGAAACTCCAAGACAGGGCAAGTTCTGTCGGTTTTGACTTCCAGAGGGTGGAACAAGCTCTGGAAAAGATTCAGGAGGAGATTCAGGAGCTGAAGGAGAGCCTTGAAAACAAGGACGAGCAGAATCTGGAGCATGAGCTGGGGGATATCCTCACCGCGGTGGTGGAATTGGGGAGGCTCTTGGGAATAGATGCGGAGTTGGCGCTCCATAGGGCTAACGAGCGCTTTGAGAAGCGTTTTAGGATGATGGAGAGGATGGCAAGGCAGATGGGAAAGGACCTTAGGTCCATGAGCCTTGAGGAGATGGACGAGCTATGGAAGTCCGCAAAGAAGATGGTGGGATGATAGAAAGGCTGAGGGAAAGGCTAAAAGCACAGCTGGTGCAGACTCACGCCAGCTGGGTCCTCATATGTGAGGATGTGGTCTACAAGATAAAAAAACCCGTAAACTTTGGCTTTTTGGACTACTCTACCCTACAAAAGCGCTATGAGAACTGCCTAAAGGAGGTAAACCTAAACAGGCGTATGTGTCCTTACATATACTTGGGCGTGGTTCCCATAAGCTCAAAGGACGGAGATTATGTGTTGGAGGATGGTTCGCAGGTGGTTGAGTATGCGGTCAAGATGAGGAGGATTCCCCAGGGAAGACTCCTGAGTGAGCTTTTAGACAGGGTATCGAACAAAGAGATGGAGCTTCTGGCTGAGCATGTCTACGAGTTTCACACAAGGGCAGAGAAAAGACCCGAGTTTGGTAGGCTTGATATTATGAAGTTCAACACCGATGAAAACTTCAGCCAGACCCAAGAGTTCGTGGGTATAACCTTAGACGAAGAAGACTACACCTTCATCAGGGAGAGGACGGAATACTTCTACAATGAATATGAGAGCCTGTTTGGAAAGAGGATAAAGGACGGCAGGATTGTGGACGGACACGGAGACATAAGGCTGGAGCATGTAGCCTTTTTGGATGAGGGTGTATGCGTTTTTGATTGTATAGAGTTCAACGATCGATTCAGGTGCGGTGATATGATAAACGACATGTGCTTTTTATCCATGGAGCTGGAGTTTGTCGGAAGACATGACCTCGCCAAAGCTTACGAGATGACTTACAAAGAGCTTTCCCTTGACCCAGAGTTTGACCTTTTCCTTCCCTTTTTTAAGTGCTACAGGGCTTACGTGAGGGGTAAGGTCTACAGCTTCATGCTTAAAGACCCATATATTCAAGAAAAGGAAAGGTATAAAGACCTTGCGAGGAGGATGTTTAAGCTCAGCAGAAACTATGCGAGTTTAATAGTCTAACCACCTTAGGATTATGTCATAAGCGTAGTCTGTGCTTCCCCTAAAGTCACGCACAAGCTCGTTTGTAGGGTCTATACGCCTTGCCATCTCAAAGTGCCTTCTTGCCTCTTCATCCTTACCGGTGGCATACAGGATTACGCCTATGGTGACAAGGACGCGGGCAGTCCACTTTTCCGATGGGGATAGCTCCCTGCACACTTTGAGCCTCTCCCAAGCCTGAGAGTGATAACCACACATGCCCTCCGCCACGCTAAGCCAATACTGAGCTTGGAAGTTCCTCGGGTCCTTCTGCACAGCCTTGGTAAACTCATGGATAGCTTGCTTGCAATGTCCCTTCCTCAACTGTTTCTTACCGTTCTCCAAGGCTTTTTCAGACGCTATCCTAAGACCGGGAGGTCCAGAGTCCCTGTCTTTGGGCGCTGAAAAGGACAAGCCTATTCCCAACACAACACCTAAGAAGACTAATAACCATCTCATACTTATAAGTTTACTACGGGTTTATGAAATTTCTATGAAGTCAGCTTGCCCTACTGCTTACAAGGTCAAAACCGCAGTTGGGACATACCGTGTCCTCCCTTGAGACCACCGACCAGCATGCGGGACAGAAACGACGAAGAAGTTTCTGCTTCCTATGAGCTGGTCCAGTAGCTCCAGACCGCCCACGAGTCCTGCGCTTATGACCGCAACCCTGCTTATGAGGGGTTCCAGACTTTCAAAGAATGAAAGACCTGCCACCTTCCTTCCGCCTTCGTCCGAAAGGACACACACATCCGCCCTCGTTGATATCAAAAGGCACCTGAGAGCATCTTCAAGAAACCTCAGCTCATCCTCCATAAAGTAATAGGAAACCAAGTCCATGGCTTAACCTCCTTCTAAGGTGAATTTCTCTCTATCAAAGGCGTGTTTTACCTCCTCAAGGGAATAAAGGGTTGAAAAGTAGCCCAGACACGCCCTGCACACAAAGGACCTGCCCGGCTCCACCTTACTTCTACGGTGTTATTTTCCATCAACAACCTCATCTTTCTTCCATAGAGCTTTTCAATAAGCTCCAGTTCCATGAAGTTTGGAGGGCTCTCCCAAAGCTCCATAGCATTAGATGTGGTGTGGGTAAACCATGCGTCCTTTCACAAGGAGGTTATAATTAACCCTTATGATAGGGTTGGAGAGCATACAGGTAAGCGTAGGTGATAGGGTTATAGATGTTCCCAAGGGTTCAACCTTGGGGGAGATTTTTAAGCTCCTTAACATAGAGGGGGCTGTAGGCGGTAAGGTAAACGGAGAGGTGATAGACCTGCAAACTCCCATAAACCAGTCTGTTCAGGTAAAACCCATATACAAAGAAGACCCTGAGAGCCTTGAGATACTAAGGCACTCCTTAGCCCACATCATGGCTCAAGCTCTCAAGGAGCTCTACGGAGATAAGGTGGTTCACTTAGGCATAGGACCCACCACGGAAGACGGCTTTTTCTACGACGTGGAGGTTGAGGGTGTAAGGCTTACCGAAGAGGACCTTCCCAGGATAGAGCAGAAGATGAGGGAGATAATAAAGAGGAACTACCCCATAATCAGAAAAGAGCTCCCCAGAGAAAAGGCAATAGAGCTCTTTGAGAGCCTTAAAGAAAGATACAAGATAGACATAATAAACAGGATAGAGAAGGACGAGGTCATCTCGGTCTACGAGCAGGGAGAGTTTATAGACCTTTGCAGGGGACCCCACCTGCCCTCCACCGGCATGGCGGGTGCCTTCAAGCTTACCCATATAGCGGGTGCCTATTGGATGGGAGACCCTTCCAAGCCCATGCTTCAGCGCATATACGGCATGGCTTTTTGGACCGAGGAAGAGCTCCAAGAGAGGTTAAGGTTTTACGAAGAAGCCAAGAAGAGGGACCACAGAAGGCTGGGAAGGGAGTTAGAGCTCTTTATGATAGACGAGGACATAGGGGCGGGGCTTGTTATATGGCTTCCCAAGGGCGGTATCTTCCGTAAGGTGTTGGAAGACTATTGGAAGGAAGAGCACCTAAAGAGGGGATATCAGTTGGTTTATACTCCCCACATAGGTAGGGGCAAGCTCTGGGAGTGTAGCGGACACTTAGCATGCTACAGGGAGAACATGTTCCCTCCCATGGTGGTGGATGAGGAGGAATACTACGTCAAGCCCATGAACTGCCCCTTCCACATAGCCATATACAAGAGCAAGGTAAGGAGCTACAAAGAACTCCCTCTAAAGCTTGCGGAGCTGGGAACGGTTTATAGGTATGAGATGTCGGGAGTGCTTCACGGTCTTATGAGGGTAAGGGGATTTACCCAAGACGATGCCCACATAATATGCACGCCCGAGCAGGTGGAGGACATAATACACGAGACGTTAGAGTTTGCCATAAGTATGCTGAAGGACTTTGGGTTTAGGGAGTTTAAGGTTTACCTTTCCACAAGACCCAAGGACTCCATAGGTTCTGAAGAGCAGTGGGAGTTGGCGCAGAGTTCTTTGAGAAAAGCCATAGAAGAGCTTGGGCTTGATTATGAGGTGGACGAAGGAGGTGGTGCCTTTTACGGACCCAAGATAGACGTAAAGATAAAAGACACCATAGGAAGGCTATGGCAGTGCTCCACCGTCCAGTTTGACTTTAACCTGCCCGAGCGCTTCCAGATGGAGTATGTGGGACCGGACAACCAAAGGCATAGACCTTACATGATACACAGGGCTTTGCTTGGCTCCATAGAAAGGTTTACCGGAGTATTGCTTGAGCATTATGCGGGGCTTTTCCCCCTCTGGCTTGCACCCGTGCAGGTGCGCATACTACCCATAACGGACAGGCATTTAGAGTATGCCCTTGATGTTCAGAGGGAACTCCAAAGTGTGGGCATAAGGGTTGAGACGGACACGAGGGAAGAGCGCCTCAATGCCAAGATAAGGGATGCGGAGCTACAAAGGATACCCTACGTGCTCATAGTTGGAGACAGGGAGGTGCAAGAAAGAACCATCTCGGTAAGGACCAAGAAGGAGGGCAACCTGGGTAGCATGAGCCTTGAGGAACTCAAAAGGCACATCCTTGATAAAATCCTTCGCAAGGAGTGATGGTAGAAAACCCTTTAATACACCTGAGCTTAGAGGAAGAGGACAGAGGCTTCCTAAGCTACACAAGGGGCGTGCTTGACAGGCTTGGCTCAAGCGCCAAAGCCACCTTCTTTTATGTAAAGGAAGAGGGTCTTAGCTCCCTTAACTTCCTGACGCCAAAGCCGGAGGAGGAAGGGATAGCACGGCGCATGGACGCTCTGGTTAAAGACTACTTTGAACACTACGAGTTAAAGATAGTCCGCGAGTCGGTGGAGGACTTCTTGAGGTCTTGGGAATACCAGTGGCTTTTCCTTAGATACAGGAGGACCTTCTTCAGGAAAGCCCTCCACGAGAGGGTCATACAATCCTTGGACCACCTTAAGCTCTGGATTTACAAGGGGGGTGGAGTTCATGAGCCTAAGGAGATATGCGTGCCCATAGACCTTTCCAACAGGTCCAAAAGGCAGGTGGAGTTTGCCCTCTCTCTGGCGGAACGCTTTGATGCCCGTATCAGGCTCATCTATGCCCTCTCCATCTCACGCATGAGGTCCAAGGTAAGCCAGAGCGAGTATGAGAGCCTAAGGAGTGTGAAGGAAGAAGAAGCCAAGCACGTCTATGCGGATGTGCTACACACCGCGGACCTACCACTGGAGCTCATAGACGGAGACCCCATAAAGGACCTTCCCAAGCACATAAACCAGCAGGATTGTCATCTCATCGTAATCAGCAGAAGGAGTAGGCAGGAGGTGAGACCCGTAGGCAGAACATCCTTACACATCATCAGGAGCGTCAAATGTCCGGTGGTTGTCCTGTGAGCCCTTTGGGAAGGTTTTTTCTCAAGCCCTTTTGTCCCATTACCAAGAGGGTCTTTAAGGCTGTTTTCAAAATCCAAGTTAAGGGTTTGGAAAACATACCGGAAGGTCCTTGTCTGGTGGTCTCCAACCACAGGAGCCACTTAGACCCTCCCGTGCTCAACGCCGTCTTCCCCGAACCCCTGAGGTTTTTGGCAAAGGAGGAGCTCTTCAGAGTCCCCCTCTTGGGTCCACTGCTTCCCCACATGGGAGCGGTGCCCGTAAGGAGAGGCTCGGGGGATGTGGAAGTTTTGGAGACCGCCTTAGAGCTCCTTCACAAGGGATGTAAGGTGGGTATATTCCCGGAAGGTACGAGGGCAAACCCCGGAGAGTTTCTAAAACCCAAACTGGGAGCGGGTCTCATAGCCATAAAATCTGCAAAGCCTGTGCTACCCGTATACATAGGAGGGACGGACATGGTCATGCCGAGGGGCTCAAGCTTTCCCAAGATGGGACATCCCATAAAGGTGGTGATAGGAAAACCCTTTACCCTGACGCATCTTGAAGACAACCTCAAAGGCTACAGGCATGCGGTGAACCTTATGATGGAGAGGATAAAGGAGCTGGCTAATGTTTCCTAAGGTGATTTGCTTTGTGGGTCATCACAACTCGGGTAAGACTACACTGATAGAGAGGGTGGTAAAGGAGCTTTCAAGCATGGGCTACAGGGTAGGATACATCAAGCATGACCCAAAGGGGCACGGTATCACGGACAAGGATGGCTCGGACACGGATAGGCTCTTTAAACTCGTGGATAAAGTGGGCTTGATATCTCCTGACAGACTGACCCTTTGGGAGAGGAGAGAGGATGAGCCTCTTAGGGTGGTTGAGGATTACTTTGGAGACTTTGACCTTGTCATACTGGAGGGTTGGAAGAGTCTCCAAGGGGTTAAGAAGGTAGTGTTGGGCGGGCTGGATACGGAGGGTCTCAAGGTGGATGAAAAAACCCCTTTGGAGTATATTATTTCTTACATACTGGAGGATTGAGATGGTGGTATGCCTAACACATCTGGAGCTGTGTCCTTACTGCAACAGGATTGCCCTGCAGGTCTCCGAGTATGACGAGCCTTATCCTCGGGTAGAAGCCCGGTGCCTGTGCTGTGGATACTCGGTAAGCGATGTGCCCATGCGCCTTACCCGTGAAGACTTCAACAGGATACTGGATAAGCTGGGGAGGAAGCTCATAGGTGAGGTATGCTTGGATGACAGGTGCGGTTCTTCAAGAGTTTTAAAGCTTCTGCAAGAGGGGAGCTACTCCGAATACAGGTGTCTTGACTGCGGAGCGGAGTGGAACAGCGACGAGCTAAAATCCGCCATAGAGAGGGTCAAGAGGATACAGAGCAGTATAAGAAACGGCAACCGGCTCTTGGATACGCTCAGAGCGGGTGAGGGTGAGTGTCCCTTGTGCGGTTGGGATGTGGGGCATTCTCATGAGGGTTATGCGGTCAAGATTGAGTGCTTCGTGTGCGGATACCACAACATCATAGACGAGAAGATACCCGATGTGGACCTGACCACCCTCAGCTGTCCCGAATACGAGAGAGCTGAGGAAACGGGTTGAAGGGACCCTTCGCTGAACTAACCAGGTATCTAAGTTGGAAGGATAGGTTTTTGGAGGATTATGAGAGGATAGACTCTGAGAGCGTAGAGCAGATAAGGGAGGAGACGGGCATAGACGACCCAAGGCTTCTCAAAGCTCTACGTTCCATGTATGTAGGCGGGATGGAGCACAGGGTAGAAGACCCGGAGATAAGGTATTGGACCAACTGGGCGGGTATGAGGACCTATGAGACCTTCAACGGTTTTCCGGCGCTTTCGGACAAGGAGCTGGCTTTCCTCTTTTATGCGGTAGGTAAGCTCTTCGTCCCACTGCTTCTTCACGAAAGGGGTGTAAAATCGGAGAGCTTTAAGGCTTTAAGCCGGCATGACCAAGAGAAGGCGGTTTCGGAGGAGCTGGATATCATATGGGAGAACCACCTCATACGCGTACTCCAGATAATCCCCTACATGCAGTTAAAATAGACCGGTATGGTAGGATACCTTGACAGGAGGGCTTTTCTTCTTATAAACCACAGAAGGTCAAGGTTTTTGGACACCTTCTACCAACGTTTTTACCTTCTGGGAAAAGGTTGGATTTTTATACCCGTGGTGGTATCTGTATATGCTTTCTATCCTTACAAGCTCAAAGTCTTCCTTTTGGGCTCTATCTTACAGGCTCTCGTGGTGAAAGCTCTCAAATACACCATCAAGCGCAAAAGACCGGCATCCGTATTGGATAAGGTCTACCTTATGGAAGAGCTCTATCTGAAATCCTTTCCTTCTGGAGACACCGCCATGGCTTTCTTCTTTGCCTTCTTTTTTCTTCCACTAGTTTCCGTGTATGTTAAACCCCTGCTTATAGCCTACTCCCTTCTGATAGCCTACGGGAGGGTCTACATGGGAGCTCACTACCCATCCGATGTGCTCGTCGGAGCCCTCATAGGTATTGGCTCTTCCCTTGTTGCCCATATGCTATGAGGTGGTATTTTCTCCTCTCGCTTTACTTTTTCATCTTGGGCAACTGGCTCCTCTCCTTGACTTCCCTAGACGAAGGGAGGAATGCGGATGCCATTCAGAACATGCTAAAAAGCCAAGACTTCTTAATCCCACTTTACAACTGCCAATACAGGTTTGAAAAGCCTCCGCTCCTTTACTGGGCTGGCTCTCTTTCCTCCCTCCTCTTCGGACTTAACGAGTTTTCCCTGCGTTTGGTTTCCGGTCTTAGCGCCGTCTTTCTTGGTTTTCTCGTCTACTTGATAGGAAAACGCTCTTTTGATGCGGAGGTGGGTAAAAGAGCAAGCTTGGTCTTTCTGAGCATTCCCCACCTTTGGATAGAGTCAAGGGCTTTTGTTCCCGAAATGCTCCTTACCCTCCTCATGACAGCCGGGCTTTACCTTTGGCTGTCCGAAAGGTATACCTTAGGCTGGCTTTTTGTAGCCCTTGCCTTCCTAAGCAAGGGACCGGTAGGTCTCTTTTTGCCCCTCGGTGTTTACCTCTTGATATCAAGGGACACAAAGGTTTTAAGACCCATTCATATACTGCTTTTTCTGGCTTTGGGAGGTTGGTGGTATCTTTACATGCTCCATCACTTCGGGCAGGAATACTTCCATAGGTTCTTCCTCCAAGAAAACCTACAAAGGTTCACCGGAGACATCTCTTTACACAGTGCCCCGTGGTACTTTTACATCCTTCTTGTGCTTTTAAACACCGTCTTTTTCTTACCCTCTTACTATAGGCTCATCAAAGGCTTTTCAAGGAAGCACCTACCCCTTCTCCTGTGGGCGCTTTTGGTGATAGGCTTTTTCTCCCTCTCCGCCAACAAGCTACATCACTACATACTCTTTGCCTATGTCCCCCTCTCGGTTCTCATAGCCTCTCAGGCCAGCATAAACTATATCAAAAGGGTGCTGACCCTGTGCGCCCTTCTGATGGTTGTCCTTTTGGTGGGTGTCCATCTCTTTGAAAAATCAAGGTTTGTCCCTAAGGCTTACCCCTTGCTTAGCTCTTGGCAAGGAGGGGTTTACTTTTACAACACGGAAAACTCCGCCCTTGTCTTTTACTCCAAAAGATGCATTCAAAAGACCGACCGCATACCCTCCGGAGAGGTTTTGCTCGTCGTGAAGGGAAAGGATAGCCTGAATGGCTGTAAGGTCATCCTTGAAGGAAGGGAGTTTGAGGGCGTTTACACTCTGCAAAGGTGTGGAATGTAATTGAGGCTTTTGGTTAACAATTGGCTTCTTTTGGCCCTGTCATGGTCTACGGGAGTCTGGGTATAGAAGGTGGGGCGGAGCGATACA
>FWWM01005394.1_pt1 | contig 28053 bp, 31 predicted proteins | sample 2228351 | NCBI WGS metagenome assembly FWWM01 (sample SAMEA103939774, study PRJEB20133) | metagenome | reverse complement strand
TGGCCAGTCACCTCCTGCTGGATGGGGCCACCTCCTATGGGACGCAGCTCTTGAACCCCTTCAGCCGGCAAAAGTTCACCCTGGACCTCTTGTTCATCATCGACCCATACCTGACCCTGCTGCTCATCCCCGGCGCCTTGGGGGCGGTACTGCTTCCCAAGCGGCCACAGGTGGCGGTTTTGTCCCTGCTCATGGCCGGTGGATATCTGACCCTCTGCGCCTGGCACCAGCACCAGGCGCTGGCCCTGGCCCGCCAGTTGGGCGGCCCCCAAGCGGTCAAAGCCGCCGCCCTGCCCCAGCCTTTTTCCTGTCGTCGTTGGCACTTGGTGGCGGAAACCCCGGCCGGCCTGCGGGAGGCCTTCGTGGAGCTCTCCTGGCAGCCAGCGGTAAACCGCCGCGGCCTTGGCCGCCTCCGGGAGGTAACTGCGCTTTTGGCCTCCGAACCCCGCACCCCGGAGGTGCCCTTCGGACCGCCCCAGGACTTGGTGGTGGTGAACTGGCCCCGCCTGGACCTGGGGGTGGAACCGATCGCCGAGGCGGCCAGCCTCCGGGAGCGGTTCCTGGAATTTGCCCGGTTTCCCCACGTGGCCAGGGTGATACGCCTTCCAGGATTGGTGGAGGCCACTTGGGTGGACCTGCGCTTCAGTCTCCCGGGCAACGGGTTTCCCTTTGCCCTGACCTTGACCATGGAGGAGGACGGCCGTCTGGTGGCCGGCGACTGGGGCGGCGGCCGCCGGGGGCTTTATTCCCGGCCGAAGACCGCCAGCCTGGAAAACAAGCCTTCGTTGGCTGTCCTTGAAGGGCAAAAGCGGCAAAATGAGACCCCCGGCTCTTGCATGGTAAAATAATGTAATTAATATTTTATGATAATTCTTCTTTAAAAACGGAGGAAAGATGCCCGACGATATCCTGGAGAAAGGCGCCATTTTGCAGCGCGACAAGGAAACCTATGCCATTGCTCCTCATATCCCGGGAGGGATCATCACGGATTTTAACCTGCTCCGGAAGATGGCGGATGTCGCCGAAAAATACGGGGTCAAAGCCATCAAGCTCACCAGCGCCGAGCGCTTTGCCCTGGTGGGGCTGAAGGTGGACCAGTTGGACGAGGTCTGGCGGGAGTTGGGGCTGGTGCCCGGCGCCGCCATCGGTCTGTGTGTGCGTTCCATCAAAATCTGTCCCGGCACCACCTTCTGCCGTCTGGGGCAGCAGGACGCGGTGGGCGTGGGGCTCAAGCTGGACGAGAAGTACCACGGCATGGAATTGCCTTACAAATTCAAGATCGGCGTCTCCGGCTGCCCCAACAACTGCTCCGAGTCCTCCATCAAAGACCTGGGTCTGGTGGGCATGGCCAAAGGCTGGCGGGTGCTGGCGGGCGGCTTCGTCTCCGGCCTCAAACCCCGTCTGGCGGACGTCATGGCCCAGGGTCTCACTGACGACGAGGCCCTGGGGTTGGTGGAGCGGGTCCTGGAGTGGTACCGGGCCAAAGGCAAACCCAAGCGCCTGGGCCGGGTCATTGACGAAGTGGGCCTGGAATCTTTCCTGCGGGATCTGGGCCTGCCCACCGGGCAATAAAACGGCTGGGGGCGGGATGTCGTGGGCAGGCTGCCCTGCTTCCCTCCCCCAGCTAACGCCCCGCCAGGTTTTTTTCCGGGCCGGCTCCAAAAACTCCCGGTCCCTGGGCCCGCCTCTCCCGCGGGGAGAGGCGGAAATAACAGGGACAAGGGTTCCACGTGGCAGCTTCCCATCTTGGCCCGGCTTTCCCCGCCTCCCTTTCTGCTATATTCCTGTTGACCCCCGGCCCGGTTCTGTGGTAATTTCCACGAATTGACTCCCACAGAAACAAAGGCACTTCCATGATTTACGACATCGCCAACGAAACCCAACCCCGGGAGGAGTTGGAGGCCTTACAACTGCGTCGCCTGAAGGCGCTGGTGGAGCGGGTCTATCATCTGGTTCCTTTTTACCGGCGCAAAATGGACGACATCAAGGTGAAGCCCCAGGACATCAAGAGCTTGGCGGACCTGGAGATCCTTCCCTTCACCACCAAGCAGGATATCCGGGACAATTACCCCTTCGGCTTGTTCGCGGTGCCCATGGAGCAGATCGTGCGGCTGCACGCCTCCTCCGGCACCACCGGCAAGCCCACCCCGGTGGCCTATACCCAGCGGGACCTGGACACCTGGGCCGATCTCATGGCCCGCACCTTGTCAGCGGCCGGGGTGCACCGGGGGGACATTGTGCACATCGCCTACGGCTACGGGTTGTTCACCGGCGGCCTGGGCTTTCACTATGGGGTGGAGCGCCTGGGGGCCACCGTCATCCCGGTATCCGGCGGCCAGACCCGACGGCAGATGATGCTCATCCAGGACTTCGGCCCCACCGTTCTGTGCTGCACCCCTTCCTTTGCCCTGTATTTGGCTGAAGTGGCCCAGGAAATGGGCATCAATTTCCGGGACACCAAACTCAGGGTGGGCATCTTCGGGGCCGAGCCCTGGAGCGAAGCCATGCGGGCCGAAATCGAAAACCGGTTGGGGCTGGACGCCCTGGACATCTACGGCCTCTCCGAGATCATCGGGCCCGGGGTGGCAGTGGAGTGCCTGGAAGCCAAGCATGGACTGCATCTTTTTGAGGACCACTTCCTGCCGGAAATTATCGATCCCAACACCCTGGAGCGCCTGCGGCCCGGGGAAATGGGGGAATTGGTAATCACCACCCTCACCAAGGAGGCTTTCCCGCTCCTCCGGTACCGGACCCGGGATGTCACCAGTATTGACTACGCCCCTTGCAAATGCGGCCGTACCATCGGCCGCATCCAGCGCATCCAGGGACGCAGCGACGACATGCTCATCATCCGCGGGGTGAATGTCTTCCCCTCCCAGATCGAGTCGGTGCTTATGGAGGTCCCGGGCGTGGCTCCCCATTACCAGCTCATCGTGGACCGGGTGGGCCCCCTGGACACTCTGGAGGTGGCGGTGGAGGTGGATGAAGCCACTTTTTCCGACGAAGTTAAGGAAATGCAGGCCCTTGCCAAACGCATTGAAAGCCGCATCAAGGATTATCTCACCGTCTCGGTGAAGGTCAGGCTGGTGGAACCCCGCTCCATCCCCCGCAGCGAAGGCAAGGCCCAGCGGGTCATCGACAAGCGCAAACTTTAGGACGGCGGGACGGGGGCCGGTTCCATCGCCCCAGGCAGCGCCTTGGCTTGCGGCCCTGGCCGCCGACGGTTTGGGGCCGGGAAACCCAATCAGGGAGAAGCACAGCTCATGAAGGTAGAGCAGATTTCAGTCTTTCTGGAGAACAAGGCAGGGCGTCTGGCGGAGGTCACTCGGGTGCTGGGTGAGGCCGGCGTCAACATTCGGGCCCTGTCCCTGGCCGACACCACGGACTTCGGCATCCTCCGCCTCATCGTGGACAATTACGCCAAGGCCCGGGAAGTCCTGAAGGCCAAAGGCTTCACGGTGGGCAAGACCGAGGTGGTGGCCATCGAGGTGCCGGACCGCCCCGGGGGCCTGGCCTCGGTCTTGGCCATCCTGGCCAAAGCCGGCATCAACGTGGAATACATGTACGCCTTCGTACAGCACAGCGGTAAAAACGCGGTGATCATCTTCCGCTTCGACAACCTGGATGAAGCTATCTCCATCCTGCAAAAAGAAGGCGTACACATTTACAAAGGGGAAGAGGTCTATAAACTATAGGCGCTTCCATCGGGATGATAACCTGCCCGGCAGGTTACCAAGGGGGCGGTGATCGTTGCAGGCTGAGGATGGATATTACATTGGCTGAAAGCTGAGCGCTGACGGCTAACAGCTCGGAAGGAGGCGACCATGAAAGGAAAAACAGCTTTGATCACCTTGTCTCTGCTCCTCGTGGGTCTGGCGGCGGGGGCTGCGTTGGCCCAGGGTACCAAGGAACCCATCGTAGTGGGGGGCATCTTTTCCATCACCGGACCCGCCTCCTACCTGGGGGAGCCGGAACGCAACACCCTGCAAATGCTCATTGACGCCTACAACGCCAAAGGCGGCCTCAAGGGCCGGCCCCTGAAGGCGGTCATTTACGACGATGAGGGCGACGTCACCAAAGCCAGGCTTCATGCCGAAAAACTCATCCAGAAGGACAAGGCCCTGGCGGTCATCGGCCCCAGCCTGACCCATACCTCCATGGCGGTCCTGCCCATCACCCAAAAGGCCAAGGTGCCGCTCATCTCCTGCGCCGCGGGCATTGAAATCACCTCCCCGGCCGCGGAGCGTCAGTGGGTTTTTAAAACCGCCCAAACGGACGCCATGGCGGTGAACCGCATCTACCAATACCTCAAGAAGCAGGGCATCACCAAGGTAGCCATCCTCACGGTGTCCACCGGCTTTGGGGTCTCCGGCAAGAAGCAGCTCACCGAACAGGCGCCGCAGTTCGGCATCCAGGTGGTGGCCGATGAAGTCTTCGGGGAAAAGGATACTGACATGACCCCGCAGCTCACCAAGATCCGGGGCACTCCTGCCCAAGCGGTGATCTGCTGGGGCACCGGCCCGGCCCCGGCTTTGGTGGCCAAGAACCTGAAGCAGCTGGGCCTCAAATTGCCGCTTTTCCAAAGCCACGGGGCGGCCTCCAAAAAGTTCATCGAGTTGGCGGGAGAAGCCGGAGAGGGGATCATGCTCCCGGCGGGCAAGCTGGTGGTGTACCAGGGCCTGCCCGACTCCGACCCCCAGAAGGCGGTGCTGAAGGCCTACGATGAAACCTATCAGAGCAAGTTCAATGTGCCGGCCTCCAGCTTCGGCGGCTACGCCTATGACGCCATGAAAATCCTGGCCCAGGCCGTGGAGCAGGCGGGCACTGAGCCCGACAAGCTTCGGGCCGCCATCGAGGGCACCAAGAACTATGTGGGCGTCAGCGGCGTCTTCAACATGAGCCCCGAGGATCACAACGGCCTGACCCCGGAGGCCTTTGTCATGGTGAAGATTGAGAAGGGGGCCTTCAAACTGGTGGAATAAGGCGCTCGTTTCTGACGGGAGGGATCGGCTCGCCGGTCCCTCCGTCCTCCCCCAAACCTCCCCCTCCCCAAGGAAGGGTAAAGTGGTTTGGAGGGAGAAAGCGCCCGCCTTCTGGGCTCTATCCTTGTCCGCCAGCCAGCGTGCAGAAAACCTTGGAATTTCTAGCGGCGTTCTCCCAGTATCTTATCTCCGGCCTCACCAACGGGGCCATTTACGCCCTCATCGCCCTGGGCTTCGGCATCATTTTTAACGCCACCCACATCATCAACTTCGCCCAGGGGGAATTCGTCATGCTGGGAGCCCTGGCGGCCATCAGCTTCTACCAAACCTGGCCCTCCCTGCCCCTGGCCTTCGGCGGCGGCGTGGCCGCCGTGACTCTGGTGGGCCTGGTCTTTGAGCGCCTGACCCTCAGGCCCGTGAAGGACCGCGCCCCCCTCACCCTGATCATCATCACGGTGGGGGGCGCCGTGCTCATCAAGGGCCTGGCCATGCTAGTGTGGGGGAAAGAGGCGTACAACCTGCCCCCTTTCAGCGGCGCCACCCCGCTGCATGTGGGTCCGGCCACTGTCCTGCCGCAAAACCTCTGGGTCCTGGGGGTGGGGGGCCTTTTGGTGGCGGGGCTGGAGGCCTTTTTCCGGCTGACCCTGGCGGGCAAGGCCATGCGGGCCTGCGCCTACAATCCCATCGCGGCCCGGCTGGTGGGCATCCCGGCGGTGCGCATGGTGCAGCTCTCCTTCGGCCTGTCCGCTGCCTTGGGCGCGGCCGGCGGCATCCTCATTGCGCCCTTGACCCTGGGGGTGTATGACATGGGCACCATGCTGGGCCTGAAGGGCTTCTCCGCCGCCATCCTGGGGGGGCTGGGCAGCAGCCTGGGGGGAGTACTGGGGGGCCTGCTTTTGGGTGTGGCCGAGTCTCTGGCCAGCGGCCTTATCTCTTCAGGCTACCGGGACGCGGTGGCCTTCCTCATCCTCCTGGTGGTGTTGTTTTTGCGGCCCCAGGGCCTGCTGGGGGGAAAGGCATGAACTCCCGCCGGGGCTTCCTCGCCTGGGGTTCCTTCCTCGCCCTTATCCTCCTCCTGCCCTTGGTGCTCACCAGCGAGTATTATCTCTCCCTGCTGAACTTTATCGGCATCCACACCATCCTGGTGGTGGGTTTGAACCTTCTCATGGGTTACGCCGGCCAGATTTCCCTGGGGCACGCGGCCTTCTTTGGGTTGGGAGCCTATACCTCCGGTATCTTAACGGCCACCTATGGGGTCAACCCCTGGCTGGCCCTGCTGGCGGGGTTGGTGCTGGCCGGGCTGCTGGCGGTGCTCATCGGCGTGCCGGCCCTGAAGCTTAAGGGCTATTATTTGGCCATGGCCACCCTGGGGTTCGGGGTCATCCTCTATATCGTCTTTGTCCAGGCCCAGACCTGGACCGGCGGGCCCTCGGGGCTGGCCGGCATCCCCTCTCTGGCTCTGCCGGGAGTAGTGCTGAACACCCCGATGCGCCTCTATGTCCTTATTTGGCTGATAGTGGCGGGCATTCTGGCCCTGAGCGCCGGGTTGGTGGATTCCCGCTTCGGCCGGGCCTTGCGCGCCTTGCATGACAGCGAATTCGGCGCCGAGTCCCTGGGGATCAACACCCAGCGGGCCAAGCTCCTCATCTTCATCTGGAGCGCCTTGTACGCCTCCCTGGCCGGCAGTCTCTACGCCCACACTTTGAACTTCATTGCCCCCTCCTCTTTTGACATTATGTTCTCCATCAAGCTGGTGACCATGGTGGTGGTGGGGGGCATGGCCAGCATCTGGGGGTCGCTGTTGGGCGCCGGGGTCCTCACCGTGCTCCCTGAACTCCTCACCGTGTTCCACGACTTTGAGGTGGTGATCTTCGGGGCCATTCTCATGGTGGTGATGATTTTTTTGCCCCGGGGGCTGCTCCGGGGCTTGTTGGACCTGCGGGACCTCAGGCGGCTGCGCCGGAAAGGCGGGGTGTCCCCTGGTTGAGGCAGCCCTCCTGGAACTGGACGGCGTGGGCATCTCCTTCGGCGGCCTGCGGGCCTTGGAGGGGGTGAGCTTCGGCGTGGCGCCCAATGCCATCCAGGCAGTCATCGGGCCCAACGGGGCCGGCAAGACCACCTTGTTCCACCTGATCACCGGGTTTCTGACCCCGGATACGGGGCGCATCCTCTTTCAGGGCCGGGAGATTCAGGGGCGGCCGGCCCATGCCGTGGCCGCCTTGGGGATCGCCCGCACCTTCCAGTTGGTGCAGCTCTTCGACCATATGACGGTGCTGGAAAACGTCATGGTGGGCCGCCATCGCCTGACCCGGGCGGGGCTGCTGGCCGGGGCTCTGCACCTGCCTTGGACCAGGAAGGAGGAGGTGCACATCCGGGAGCAGGCCTTGGCGGCCCTGGATTTTGTGGGCCTGGCGGACCGGGCGAAGTTGCCCGCCGCCTTTCTTCCCCTGGGGCTCAAACGCCTCCTGGAGATCGCCCGGGCCTTGGCCTCCGAGCCCAACCTGCTGCTCCTGGACGAGCCGGCCTCGGGGCTGGACCAGGCGGAGACCGAGCGCCTGGGGGAGATGATCCTGACCCTGAAAGCCAAGGGCATCACCATTCTCCTGGTGGAGCATGACATGAGCCTCACCATGGAGGTGGCCGACGAGATTGCGGTGTTAAATTACGGCAGGCTCATCGCCCAGGGCCCGCCCCGGGCCATCCAGCAGCACCCGGAGGTGATTGCCGCCTACCTGGGAACGGATTGGCAGAGAGGCAGTGGTCAGTAGTCAGTTGAAAGGGTAGCACGATGACCCGTTCATATCGCGATCTAGTTGCCTGGCAGAAAGCCATTGGGATGGTTACAGAAATTTACCGAGTAACCCGGAGCTTTCCTAAAGACGAGCTGTTCAGCCTTACCAACCAGTTGAGAAGATCTGCCATCTCTATTCCCTCTAATATTGCCGAAGGTCAGGCCAGATTATCCCATAAAGAATTTCGACATTTTTTAGGGCAAGCCAGGGGCTCATTGGCTGAATTAGAAACGCAAGTAGTTATTGCTTATAACCTTAACTATCTCAATGATAACGAGACATCAAGGCTGCTGAATGATCTGGCAGAATTAGGACGCATTTTAAATGGCCTTATCTCTTCAACAGAAAGACCTTGATTTAATGGCTACTGACCACTGACTACTGACTACTGACTACTGATGCTCCGCATCCGCAACCTCTATGCCTATCACGGCCCGGTGACCGCGCTTTCCGGCGTTACCCTGCACGTGCGGGAAGGGGAGATCGTGGCCTTGATCGGAGCCAACGGTGCGGGTAAGACCACCTTGTTGAACGCCGTGGCCGGGCTGGTGCGCCGGGAGGGCGAAATCACCTCCCAGGGCCGCTCCCTGATGGACGCCAGTCCTGAGGAGCTGGTCTCCCTGGGGGTGGCCCTGGTGCCGGAAGGCCGCCAGCTCTTCGCGCCCATGAGCGTGGCGGACAACCTCATGCTGGGGGCTTACCGCCGCCACCGCCGGGAACCCAAAGAGGCCCTTGCCCAGGATCTTGAGGGAATCTTTCGCCTCTTTCCCCGCCTCCAAGAACGCCTGGCGCAGCAGGCCGGCACCTTAAGCGGCGGCGAACAGCAGATGCTGGCCATCGCCCGGGCCCTCATGGCCCGGCCGAAACTCTTGCTCCTGGACGAGCCCTCCTTGGGGTTGGCGCCCATCGTGGTGGAGGCCATCATGAGCACCCTGGCGCAGTTGCGGGATGAGGGCCTCACCGTGCTCCTGGTGGAGCAGAACGCCCGGGCGGCCCTGAAAATCGCCGACCGGGCCTACGTCCTGGAGACCGGCCGCATTATCTTGAGCGGCCCGGCCCGGGAGCTGCTGGCCGACCGCCAGGTGACCCGGGCCTACCTGGGGCGGGACTATAAAGAATTCACCGAAGGGAGGTAAGGTCCGTGCCCGAACTTGCACCCGAGGCCATGGACGCGGAGGAGCTGGAGCTTCTGCAACTGGAGCGCCTCCAGAGCATTCTCACCCGGGCCTACCGCCAGGTGAAGTTCTACCGCCGCCAGTTCGACCGGGCCGGGGTCAGGCCGGAGGATGTGAAAACCCTGCCCGACCTGGCCCGGTTCCCCTTTACCACCCGGGAGGATCTGTCGGAAAATTACCCCTACGGCCTCTTCGCCGTGCCGCTGCGGGAGATCGTGCGCATCGTCTCCTCGCCGGGCACCACGGAAAAACCCCTGGTGGTGGGCTACACCGCCGCGGACGTCCGCCTCTGGCTGGAGCTGCTGGCCCGCCTCTACCGGGCCGCGGGCGTGACCCGGGAGGACATCGTGCAGCTCATCATCCCCCCGGGGCTGGCCAACTGGCGCCGGGACCTGCAGGCCGGGGCTGAATATCTGGGAGCTTCAGTGATCCCCGCGGCCACCCTCAATTTCGCCAAGGAACTCATGGTCATGCGGGACTACAAAACCTCGGTGCTGGTAACCACTCCCCCCCTGGCCCGGCATCTGCTCACCGTCATGGCGGCCATGGACCTTGCCCCGGCGGAACTCAGCGTAAAGCGAGCCCTGCTGGTGGCCGCACCCCTGCCCGCCGCGGTGCGCCGGGAGATCGCCGAAGGCCTGGGAATCAAAATCGCCCGAGCCTACGGCATCACCGAGGTCATGGGGCCGGGGCTGGCCTTCTCCTGTGAGGCCGAGGCGGGCTTCCACTTCAATGCCGATCACTTCTATCCGGAGGTGGTGGATCCGGACAGCGGCCGGCCCCTCCCTCCCGGAGAGGAAGGCGAGCTGGTCATCACCACCCTCTCCACCGTGGCCTTCCCCCTGGTGCGCTTCCGGAGCGGCGACCGTACTTCCCTCATCGTGGAGCCCTGCTCTTGCGGCCGCACCCTGCCCCGACTGTCCGGCATCCTGGGCCGGGTGGACGCCATCTGCTCGGTGGGGGGCATCAAAGTGCACCCGGAGCACCTCCGGAGCCTGCTCCGGGATTGTCTGGGGGGTCACCTCCCCCGCCACTCCTGGCAGGTGGCCCAGGAGGACGGCCTGGAGGTCCTGGACATCGAGATCGCCCTGGATGAGGTGCTGTTTTCCGACGAGGTCAAGGCCCTGGAAGGCCTGGGCCGCCGGGTGAGAAGGCACTTGCAGGATCACCTGGGAATCACTGCCCGCTTGCGGTTGCGGGAAATCGGCGAAGCTTAACCAACAGTTCAGGAGGAAGCTTTATGAGCAAGTGGCCCAGAGCAGTTTTGGTTTCCATGGCGCTGGTCTTTCTGACCGCCTGCCTGGCCCTGGCCGCGGACCCGGTGAAGATCGGCTCGGTGCTCAGGCTGTCCATCGGCGCGGAGCACGGCATCCCGGCCAAGCGGGGGGTGCAGATGGCCGTGGACGAGTTCAACGCCGCCGGCGGCCTCAAAGGCCAGAAGGTGGAGGTTATCTTCGAGGACGAAAAGGACTCCCCCACCGCCGCAGTGAACGCCGTGCAGAAGCTGGTGAACGTGGACAAGGTCCAGGCCCTGGTGGGTCCCATGACCTCGGGGGGGACGCTGGCCGCCTTTAAGAGCGCCGACGAGGCCAAGGTGGTCTTCATCACCCCCACCGCCACCTCTCCCAAGATCAGCGGTGCCAGTCCCTACCTCTACCGGGGTTGCACCCGCATCGACGCCCAGTCCAAGGTCATGACCGAGTACATCGCCAGCAAGCTGAAGCCCAAGACCGTGGCCATCCTGTTCAGCAATGAGCCTTACGGCAAGGGCTGCTCCGAGGTCTTCGGCAAGGACTTCGAGGCCAAGGGCATCAAGGTGGTGGCCACCGAGTCCTTCATGCGGGGCTCCCGGGACTTCAAGGCCCAGCTCACCAACATCAAGGCCGCCAACCCGGATATCATCTTCATCCCCGGCTACACCCCGGAAACCGCCCCCGCCGCCGCTCAAGCCCGGAGCCTGGGTCTGAACCAGAAGATCATCGGAGTGTACGGCGACATGGACCCGGAATACGCCAAGCTGGCGGGCAAGGCCGCGGAGGGTCACCTCATCAATGGGGAATATGATGAAAATTACGATACCCCCAAGAACCGGAAATTCCGGGAGAACTACTACAAGCAGGCCGAGGCCAACAAAGAGCCGGTGAATATCATGTTCGCCGCCCTGACCTATGACGCCGCCAGCATGGTGCTGGAAGGCATGAAGAAATATGGGCCCACCAGCGCAGGCGTCAAAAAGTTTTTGGATGAAATGAAGGATTTCGACGGCGTCACCGGCAAACTGTCCTTCAACCAGGATCGGGACGTGGTGCGCAGCGGCGTGGCGGGCGGCGGCGTGTACCTCTTTGAGATCAAGGACGGCAAGTACGTCAAAATCCAGTAGCCCGCAGAACGAGGGGCGGCGGCCTGGAAGGTTGCCGCCCCCCTTTTCCCTTGGCGCCTTGCTGCGGTTTCCCTCTCCCCTCCCACCGCCGGCCTTCCCGGGCCCCTGATGCAACCATCCGGGGCTGGCCTTTGGCCCGATCAAGATTATCTTATTTGGTAAACCCAACAGGGAGGAGACCATGCTGGAACAGGTTTTGTCCCGACTTGGCTGGCTGGGCCATGCCGCGGTTCTCTATGAGGGGCCGCCGGTGATCTACTTTGATCCCTTGGGCCTGCATAACGTGCGGAAGGCGGACTTAGTCCTGGTAAGCCACCATCATCCCCAGCATTGCTCCGTGGCGGACATCGAGAAGGTGAGGCGGGCCCAGACGGTGGTGGTGGCCGACCGGAAAGCCGCGGCCTTGATTCCGCCCCCGGTCCTGGCAATGGAGCCCGGAGAGGAGGCCAAGGTGGGGGAGACGCTCATCCAGGCGGTGCCGGCCTATAATTTGAAGACGCATTTTCACCCCCAACGAGCGGGCCACCTCGGGTTTGTCGTCACCCTGGAGGGCATCCGGCTGTACTATGCCGGGGACACGGATTTCATTCCGGAAATGGCAGGGATTGACGCGGATATCGCCATATTGCCGGTTTGCGGCTTCACCGTAATGGATGCTGAAGAGGCGGCCCGGGCGGCCCTGGCCATCAGGCCCCAGGTGGCCATCCCCATGCACTTTGGGGGCACCCTGGGGAGCCTGGAGGACGCCGAGGCCTTCCGGGCCTTGCTGGACGGCAAGATCAGGGTGGAAATCCTGCCGAAGATCTAAAGGGCCTTTTCCACCAGCAACACCTTGTGGTTGATGAGGTTGAGGCTGTGGATTTTGGCGTTGACGACCTTCTGCTCTCCGAAAATGCTCACCAAGCGCAGTTGGTCGCCCTCCGGCTCGATGACGTCCACGTCGGCCAGGAGCAGCTCTTCCTGGCCGTTGGGTTTCAAAATATACGCTGCAGCTTCACACATGTTTGCTCAACTCCTTCAAGCGTTCGCTGACGATTTTTTCCACCAGGTGGGGGAGAGGTTCGGGCGCCAGGCCCACGATTTCCACCTTCTCCTGGGTTAAGGGCAGGAGCAGCTTGGGAGCCGGGGCTGAGGCGATGGCCTCGGCCATGCGGGGGGTGAGCTCTCCCATCATGGCGTTGGCCAGGACGATGGACAGCGGCCCCAGAATGACGTCCGCAGTGGGGGCGGTGCGGACGATGGCGTTTTCGCCGCTGGCCCCCCGGTTGGCCCGGGCCTTCATCATCTGGGCGGTGGCCACGGCATTGGTGCCCAAAGCGATGACTTCATGTTCCTCGCCATAGACCTCTTTCAGCCGCTTGATGATGGCGGCCCCGATGCCGCCGCCCTGCCCGTCGATGACGCAGATGCGCATCCTGCCAGCCCTCAGGGCAATCCGAATTTTTTCCGGAGCATTTGATAGACGAAAGGCGGCACCATCTCCTGGATGTCGCCGCCATGCACGGCAGCCTCCTTCAGGATGCTGGAACTGAGGAACACCCACCTAAGCCCGGTCATGAGGAAGACCGTCTCCACCTGCGGCTCCAGGCGGCGGTTCATCATGGCCATCTGGAACTCGTACTCAAAGTCGGTGACCGCCCGCAGCCCCCGCAGCACCACGGTGGCCTGTACTTTTTTGCAGTAATCCATGAGCAGGCCGTCGAAGGTGTCAATGGTGACCGCCGGAAACTCTTGCAAAGCAATGCGCAGCATCTCGGCCCGTTCCTCGATGGTGAACAGGGGCTTTTTGGCGGGGTTTTTGGCCACCGCCACAATGATGCGATCGAAGATCTTCAGACCACGTTGGATCAAGTCCAGGTGGCCGTTGGTGATGGGGTCGAAGGTCCCCGGATACACCGCCAGATTGGGCATGAGCTTCGGTGCTCCTCAGATTTGCAGAATTTCGTCGACCCGGTAAAAGGCCACTTGGGTATCCCCATAGCGACGCAGATCCGTAAGCCGTACTCTCCCGGCCGTCGGCGGAGGCACTTCCCGCTGGTGAAGTTCCGCCACCACCCGAGCGCCTCGCCCCGTGAGGCTGCCGGCACCCAGAAGTTCCAGCGTGGCGCCCGCCAGCCCCCGTCCGTACGGGGGGTCCAGAAAGATGAGCTCGAACCGTTCCCCTGCCGCCTCCAGCCGCTTCAGAGCCGCCTGCACCGGGGCGGGAATGATATGCACCCGGTCGGCCACCCCTAGGAGGGCCACGTTGCGCCTCAGCACCGCCAAGGCGGCGGGCTCCTCCTCCACCAGCATCGCTGAGGCGGCCCCCCGGCTGAGGGCCTCCAAGGCCAGGGCCCCGGTGCCGGCGAAGAGATCCAGCACCCGGGCGCCAACCACCGCCTCCCCCAGGATATTAAAGATAGCCTCCCGCACCCGGTCGCTGGTGGGGCGTATGCCGCCTTTCACCGGGGCCAGGCGGCGGCCCTTGAAGCGGCCGGCGATGATGCGCATCAGGGGCTGTCAGCCTTCAGCTCCCAGCTTTCGGCCTGCAGCCGGAAGCCTGAGAGGTTGCTCCCGGGAAACTACCGCAAGTACTCCCGGATCAGGATCTCGGCGATCTGCACCGCATTGGTGGCCGCGCCCTTGCGGATGTTGTCGGCCACCACCCAAAGGTTGAGGCCGTTTTTGATGGAAAAATCCTCCCGGATCCGTCCCACCAGGGTGAGATCCTGCCCCGCCGCATCCAGGGGCATGGGGTACTGATTTTGGGCGGGGTCATCCACTACCTTGACCCCCGGCGCCTGGGACAGGATGGCCCGGGCCTCCGCCGGGGTCAGCTTGCGCTCCGTCTCGAGGTTCACCGCCTCGGAGTGTCCGTAAAACACCGGCACCCGGACCGTGGTGGCCGTCACTTCAATGGTGTCGTCCCCCATGATCTTCTTGGTCTCGTGGACCATTTTCATTTCTTCTTTGGTGTAGCCGTTCTCCAGGAAGACGTCAATATGGGGGAAGCAGTTGAAGGCAATGCGGTGGGGATAGACCTTGCGGGGCAGCTCCTGGTTGTTGAACAGGGCCCGGACCTGGGCCGCCAGCTCCTCCACCGCCTTCTGGCCGGTGCCGGACACCGCCTGGTAGGTGGAGACCACCACCCGCTTGATGCGGGCCGCGTCGTGCAGGGGCTTTAAGACCACCACCATCTGGATGGTGGAGCAGTTGGGGTTGGCGATGATGCCTTTGGTCTTGTAAAGGCCGATATCGGCCGGATTGACTTCCGGCACCACCAGGGGCACTTCCGGGTCCATGCGCCAGGCGCTGGAGTTGTCCACCACCACGGCGCCGGCCGCCGCGGCCACCGGGGCAAATTCCTTGCTGATGCTGCCGCCGGCGGAAAACAGGGCGATGTCGATGCCCTGGAAGGAGTCTTTGGTGAGCACCTCCACCGGGATTTCCCGACCTTTGAAGGAGACCGTTTTCCCGATGGAGCGTTCGGAAGCCAACGGCCTCAGAAGCTCCACCGGAAAATTCCGCTCCTCCAGACACTGCACCATCTGCTGGCCCACCGCGCCGGTGGCCCCGGCTACTGCAACCTTATATGACCGACTCATCCTTTTTATCCTCACTGAGTTGCGGGGCAGGGGGTCGGGGGCCGGTGGACCCCTGCCCATTCCCCGCCCCCCTCCCCCAACCCCATAACGGGGGTTGGGAAGGGGTTTGAAAGAGGGTGGGGGAACTGCGGTCCCCCGGCCCTCCCCCCAAAACCATCCCTACAACGCCTCCGCCGCGTGTTTGGCCACCAGGTCGCCCACTTCCTCGGTATTGTAGCCCATCTGGCCGGCGGCCATGGATTTCATCATGAGGACGGTCTTCCTGATGCCGGCCTCCACCGCGGCCGCGGCCTGGTTCTCGCCCAGGGTCTCCAGCATCATCTGAGCCGCGGCGATGGCGGCGATGGGGTTCACCACCTTCTTGCCGGTGTATTTGGGGGCCGAGCCGCCGATGGGCTCGAACATGGAGACCCCCTCGGGGTTGATGTTGCCCCCCGCAGCCACGCCCATACCGCCCTGGATCATGGCCCCCAGGTCGGTGATGATGTCCCCGAACATGTTGTCGGTGACGATGACGTCGAACCACTCGGGGTTTTTCACGAACCACATGCAGGTGGCGTCCACGTGGGCGTAGTCCGTGGTGACCTCCGGATACCGGGGGGCCATCTCCTCGAAGGCCCGGTACCACAGGCCGAAGGCGTAGGTGAGCACATTGGTCTTGCCCACCAGGGTGAGCTTTTTCCGCCGCTTTTGCGCCAGCTCAAAGGCGTATTTCAGGCAACGGTCCACGCCTTTTCTGGTATTGATGGACTCCTGCACCGCCACTTCGTCGGGGGTGCCGTATTTCAGGACGCCGCCGGCCCCGGCGTAGAGGCCCTCGGTGTTTTCCCGCACCACCACGAAGTTGATGTCTTCGGGTTTTTTGTCCTTGAGGGGGGTGTCCACCCCGGGGTAGAGCACCACCGGCCTCAGGTTGATGTACTGGTCCAGCTCGAAGCGGGCCCTAAGCAGGATGTTCTTTTCCAGGATGCCGGGGGCCACATCGGGGTGGCCGATGGCGCCCAGGTAAATGGCATCAAACTGGCGCAGTTCCGCCAGCACGGAATCCGGCAGGGTTTCGCCGGTCCTGAGGTAACGCTCGCCCCCCAGGTCGTAGTGGACAAAGTCGAATTTCAGGTTGGCCGGGCCGGCCACGGCCTTCAGCACCTTGAGCCCCTCGGCCACCACCTCCGGGCCGGTGCCGTCGCCGGGAATGACGGCGATGCGATAGGTCGTCATGCGGTATGTGCCTCCAATTTCTTCTTCAGGTGGGCCATGAGCCCCCCATCCTGCAGGAGCTCCTGCATGAAGGGGGGGATGGGTTGGCTCTTGTAGCGTTTGCCGGTGCCCTGCACCACAATGTCGCCGGTGTCCAGGTCCACCGTCACTTCCTCGCCGCCTTTGAGCTCCCGGGCCGCGTCCGGGGACTCGAAGATGGGGAGCCCCATGTTGAAGGCGTTGCGATAGAAGATGCGGGCGAAGGAATCGGCGATGACCCCGGAGAGCCCCGCGGCCTTGATGGCGATGGGCGCGTGCTCCCGGGAGGAGCCGCAGCCGAAGTTCTTGCCGGCCACGATGAAATCGCCGTGCCGCATTTTGTGCACAAACTCCGGGTCCGCGTCCTCCATGACGTGCCGGGCCAGCTCCAGGGGATCCGAAGTGTTGAGGTAACGGGCCGGAATGATTTCGTCGGTGTTGATGTCGTCGCCGAATTTATGGACTTTGCCGGTGAGCTGCATAGTGTTCGGCCTCGCCGGTGATTTTTAAAAATAACAATATATCAGGAAAATGAAAAAAAGTTCAAGGAGATTGTGGCCTGGCTGGACCCCTTGACCCCAGGCCGCTGTGGGCGGCAGAGGCCTCCGGTCGTTGCAGCTCCGGCCAGGGACGGCAGGATCTTCAGAGGGTGGCTCACCGGTAGGGGACGGGAATGCCCCGGGCGCGCTTCAGGCAGTCCTGGAAATCGGCCTTAATCTTAACTCTCGCGGCGGATTTTCTCCCTCAGCAGGTTGTTGTAGGTCCCATCCACCGTCTCCAGGTCTTGCATGGCCCGATACAACTCCGTCTTTTCCCGCATGGAAATGACCCGCTTGCTTTGGACCTCTTGCAGGCGGTCAATGCGATTGCCCAGCAAGGTTTTGCGGGCTCCCAGTTCCGCCAACCGGGGATCGAAGTGCTTCTTCACCAAATTGATGCGGATATCAAAGACCCTCTGACACTCCAATCTCCGGGCGGTGTATTCGCTGCTGGAATAGCCGGGCGGCGGCGGAACCGGGGTAGCCGCCGGCGGGCGGACCGCCGGGGACGGGGGATAGGTGGGGCCGGTGATCACCGGGGGAGGCGGGGTCGCACCAGAAGTACCCCCCTGGGGGGTGGCCGGCGCCTCGGCGGCCACGACCAGGATCAACCACAGGGATGCCGACAGGAAAGGGGCAAGATATTGCCGTGACCTCATGGTTCCCCTCCCTCATTGTCTTCTGGTGCACCTTCGGGTACAGTAGCGGGGGTGAGGGTGGGGACCATGCCGGCCTCGCCTCCCTTTGCGCCACCGGGACTCGCTTGCCGGGGGCAAGAAGGTTGCTCCTTCCCCGCCTGGCGCCGAGCGGATTTTTCCACCTCCTTATAAGCTTTTCGCGAAGATTTCAAGAATATTTAGCCTTAGGAGACCATTTCAGGAGCGTCTGTGGCACCGCCGGAGAAACTTTACGTCTATGAAGTCCTGGGTCGGGTGACGCCTCCCGCCCGGCTGACGGGGCACGACTTTCTGGGCTGTTGGCGGGAGGGGGAGTGCTCGTATCTCTTCTTTTCGGTTCCCCGGGAGCCCGAGGTCAAAGCCTGGCTGGCCGCCCACCCGGAGCAGGGGACCTACCTCTCGGCCACGGAATTGAACTACGCCGACTGGGAGGCGGGCCAGGCCTTTCAACCCACCCGGATCGCCGGCTTCTACCTGTGCCCCGTCTGGGAGGACCCGGCGCCTCAGCCCGGCGATCTCCTCCTCCGGCTGGAGCCGGGCCTGGCCTTCGGCTCCGGCTACCACCCCACCACCCGGCTATGCCTCCGGCTGCTGCGCCGAGTCTTTGAGGCAGAGCCGTGTCGCCGGGTGCTGGATCTGGGCACCGGCACCGGCGTCCTCACCCTGGCGTCCCTGGCCCTGGGGGCTCAGCGGGTGGTGGCGGTGGAGTACAACGAACTGGCGGTGCGCACGGCCCAGCGCAACCTGCGCCACAACGCCAGGGAGAATCAGGTGCTCCTCATCCAGGGCGACGCCCGCCGCTTCGCCTATCCCGCCGCGGACCTGGCCTTGGCCAACATCCACCTGGATGTGCTCACGGATCTGCTGGCGGTGCCGGAATTCCTTACCAAGGCCTGGTACATCTTCTCCGGCATCCTGGGCACCCAGATGGTGCCCTTTCGGGAGGCCCTGGCCCGCACCTCCCTAGAAGTGATGGACGCGTTGGACGAGAATATGTGGTACGCGGTGCTGGCCCGCAACCGGCAGGTATGATGAAGCCTCCCTCCGCCCCGGAGCCGAAGTTCCGGCTGTTCCTTGATACCCCCCTGGGCCCCCTGCGGCTGGACGGTTCGGCAAAGGGTCTGTCCCGTTTGGAGTTCACCGGCGACGTCCCTCCCGGGGCCCCCTCCGAAGTTCCCCCCGGGGCTCCGGCTTGGTTGGCCGAGGCCGTGTCCGCCATACAGAAATATTTCGCCGGCGGCCTGCGGGAGTTGCCCCCGGCGCCCCTGGACCTGACCGGCACCCCCTTCCAACTCCAGGTTTGGCAGGAGCTGCAAAAAATCCCCCCGGGCCAGACGTTGAGCTACCAGGAGCTGGCCCGCCGGCTGGGCCGGCCCCGGGCCGCCCGGGCCGTGGGCCAAGCGGTGGGCGCCAACCCCGTGCCGCTGCTAATCCCCTGTCACCGGGTCATCGCCGCGCATGGCAAACTGGGGGGCTATAGCGCCGGCCTGCCCCGCAAACGCTGGCTGCTGAAGCACGAGGGGGCGGAAATGGCGGGGTGAGGGCCAGGAGCCTGACAAATCCCCTATCCTACCCTTCGCCAATGGGGAAATTCTGCTCCGACCCCGATTATGAAAGGGGGAGGCAGGTCCACCGTCCTGGCCTTCCCCAACTGATTTTTGACCTTATGGGATTGGGGGAGGGGGTAAGGGATCACCGCCCCTTAGCCCCCTCCTTCCCACTCTACCCTGCTTCCCCCTTCACGGCTTGCAGGTGCGGCAGGGGCTGAACCCTTGGAGATAGGCGTCTTTCAGGGAGTTCAGCTTCAGCCGGTTGGGTTTCGCCATCTCCTTGGCTAAGTGGCAGCGGGGCCGGTGGAAGCGCAGGGTTTTCCGGTTGGCCAGGTAGAAGGGCTCGTCCTGGTTGAGGGCCTGCACCCAGATGCCCCGCCGAGCCTCCAGGGCCTCCCGCTGGGCGGCCAGCAGCTCCTCATGTTTGGCGGTGTTGGGCGGCTGGGTATAGACCCGGGCCAATCCCTGGCGCACCAGCTCCCCATTCAGAAAGGTGCCGTCCTCCAGGTACACATAGGCCAGAAGCCGCTGATAGTGATCATAGCGCAGCTTGTCGTACTCCAGCCGCACCGCCCGGCCCTGGGCCAGTTCGGTGAGCGCCTTTCTGGCCTTGTGGGCCAGGAAATGTGCGGGTTGGCCTTCCTTTTCCAACTCCGGGGCGTCAATGCCCAGGAGCCGCACTTTCCGCCCGCCCGTCAGGATCAGGGTGTCGCCATCCACCACGCGGGCCACCTGGCCGCGGTCCGGGGCCTTTTCTGCCTGGCTGGAGGTGCAGGCCCAGAGCAGCACCCCTCCCAGGAGTGCGAGGACCAGGCTACTGAGCAAGGTCCGCTGCCAGCGCATAACCCCTCGCCTTCAGGACTTGGGCAAAATAGGGAATGGTATTAGCCAGCCCCTGGGCCAACGGCACGGTGGGCTGCCACTTCAGGAGTTCCCGGGCCCGGGTGATATCCGGCCGGCGCATGACGGGGTCGTCGGTGGGCAAGGGCTGAAACGTGAGCCGGGAGGGGCTGCCGGTCAGAGCCAGGACCTGCTGGGCCAGTTCCCGGATGGTGAATTCCTCGGGATTCCCCAGATTCACCGGCTGGTGAATCCCAGACGCATTCATCAGGGCCACCAATCCCTGCACCAGGTCGGCCACATAGCAGAAAGAACGGGTTTGGCTGCCGTCGCCGTAGATGGTGATCTCCTGGCCGGTGAGGGCCTGGACGATGAAATTGCTCACCACCCGCCCGTCGTTGATAGCCATGCGGGGCCCGTAGGTGTTGAAGATGCGGGCGATGCGGATGTCCACCCCATTTTGCCGATGATAGTCCATCATCAGAGTCTCGGCCACCCGCTTGCCCTCGTCGTAGCAGGAGCGGGGGCCCAGGCAGTTGACGTTGCCCCAGTAGTCTTCCCGTTGGGGGTGGACCTTGGGGTCGCCGTAAACCTCGGAGGTGGAGGCCAGCAGGATGCGGGCCTTTACCCGCTTGGCCAGTCCCAGCATGTTCAGGGTGCCCATGACGTTGGTCTTGATGGTCTTCACGGGGTTGTATTGATAGTGCACCGGCGAGGCCGGGCAGGCCAGATGGTAGATCTGCTCCACCTCCAGCATAATGGGACTCACCACGTCATGGCGGATGAGCTCCAGCCGCGGCTCGCCGGCCAGGTGCCGCAAATTCTCTTTGGAGCCGGTGAAATAATTGTCCAGGCTCAGGACCTCATGGCCCTGCCCCAGGAGATATTCTACCAAGTGGGAGCCGATGAAGCCCGCCCCCCCGGTGACCAGAATGACGGCCATGCCTACCCCTCCGCGTTCCCTATAAGACAGTCCTCAGCATGGGGGAGCGTCAGGAACTCCAACCTCCCTCGGCCTTCCCCTCTAAGCCTCATGCACCGGTGCCATTGTAACCGCAGGCGGGCCTGCGGTAAATTGCTGATTGACAGACGCCTTCCTTTTCCTGATGATGAAAAAAATTTTTCCTTAATCCGGGCGATGGAATTCCCCCGGACTGACAAGAGGTGGATGAGATGGCGAAGATGGCCCGGTGGTCCCAGTGGGCGGCGGTCCTGGCGCCTGTGCTCCTTGTGGTCGCCTGTGAACAGCCCAAGGTGATGGAGATGGACAAAGAACTGCAAGGCCTGAAAACCGAGCTGGCGGTCTTGAAGGAAAAGCTGGCCCAGGTGGAAGCCGCTCAACAAAAGCTTCAGGCCGAGCTCAAGGAAATGAGCCGGGTCCGGGAGGCCGTACAGGCTCCAGCGCCGCCCGGGGCGCTCCAACCGCTTCCCGTTCTGCCGGGGGGGCCGGCGCCGGCCGCTTTAACGGTGGAACAGATCCTCCGGGACAAGGACAAATATATGGGCACCCGGGTGACGGTGCAAGGTCAGCCCGGACCGGTGCTCATGCATAAGAAGATTCTCTACCTCCAGTCACCGGAGGGACTGCTGGAGGTGAATTTTTCCCAGCTGGCTGACAAAAGACAATTGGATCGGCTCACCTCCCAAACCATTGAGACGCCGGTGACGGTCACCGGGATGCTCTCTCAGGCCGCCGGGGTGGGGAAAGGGCCGGCCCGACTGCAAATCACCGCCGAGACCGTGGATTTTTAGCCGCCGGAGCCAAAATGCCGGGGCCAAGGGAGGAACCCGGGGGCCACGACAGCGGCAGAGGCGCCGAGACCCGGGCGGCCGGTCCGGTGGTCTTGCCCCGCAGCCTCACCCGCTTAGACCTGGTGGTCATCGGGGTGGCCCAGATCATCGGGGCCGGAATTTTCGTCATCGCCGGAGTGGGGGTGAAGATTGCCGGCCCCGGCATTATGCTGGCTTTTCTCATGGCCGGCGCCGCATGCACCCTGGCCGCCCTGTGTTATGCCGAGCTGGCCTCCATGATGCCCCAGGCCGGCAGCGCTTACACCTATGCCCTCACCATCTTCGGCCGTCTCCCCGCCTGGATCATCGGCTGGGACCTGGTCCTGGAATACGGCATGGGCGCGGCCACCGTGGCCGCCGGCTGGTCTTTTTACTTGCAGGAACTCCTGAGCGCCTACGGCCTGACCCTACCGGTGTGGGCCAGCGGGCCGCCCTTCAGCCGGCCGGGCTGCCTCATCAATCTCCCCGCGGCCTTGGTGGTGCTGGCTTTTTCGGTGCTCCTGGTCTGCCGCACCAGGTTGAACGCCTTGGTGGCCCGGGGCATCGTGGCGGTAAAGCTTTTGGTCATCGCCTTCATCCTGGCGGTGGGGGCCAGCCGGGTTACCCCCGGCAATTGGCTCCCCCTTATACCCTATGGGCCGGGAAGCGTTATCAGCGCGGCCTCTCTGGTGTTCTTCGCCTACCTCGGCTTCGACGTGGTGAGCGTCACCGCCGAGGAATCCCGCCACCCGGAGCGGGACGTGCCCTTCGGCATCATCGGCTCCCTGACCCTGTGCAGCCTCATCTACTTGGCCGTGGCCTTGGTGCTGGTGGGGATGGTGCCCTACCAGGCCATCAACCCCGATGCCCCCTTCCCAGATGCCTTCCGCCAGGCTGGACTTTCCTGGGCGGCGGACGTGGTGGCGGTGGGCGCCTTGGTGGGCATCACCAGCGTCTTTTACATGCTGCTGTTGGCTCAGCCCCGGATTCTCTTCGCCATGGCCCGGGACGGATTTCTGCCCCAGTGGCTGGCGGCGCTGCACCCCCGCTTCCACACCCCCCATCGCCTCACGTTGCTCTGCGGCGGCGCGGTGGCCTTGGTGGCCTCCCTCACGCCCATTGACAAGCTGGCGTATCTCTGCAATATCGGCACCCTCTTTGCCTTTTTGCTGGTCTGCCTGGGGCTGTTGGTACTGCGCCTCACCCGGCCGGAGATGCCCCGGCCCTTCCGCTGTCCGGCGGGACCTCTGGTGGCCGCAACCGGGGCCGTGGTGTGCGGTCTGCTCATGCTGTCCATGCCGGCCGAATCCTGGTGGCGCCTGGGGCTGTGGCTGCTCCTGGGGCTGCTCCTGTATGCCTGCTCCGCTTCCCGCCGGGCCTCGGGGTGGGGAAAAGGGAATACTTCTGCCAGAGGCTAAACGCCGCAAGAATCCCGCTATCATCTCCCGCGCGGGGCAAAAGCTACCGGTTTGGGTTCGGGAAATCGGAGAAAGAAACCCGGGGGTGTGGCCCTTTGGCCCCGTGGCAATCCCCCGTAAGGCGGGAGGGAATTGAGGAAAAGAGCCGCCTCCGCCCCGCAGGAACCGGAGCAGCCCCCTGTCCATCCGGTTCGGCTCGCTAAAGGGCGGACTTTGCCTGGCGGGGACGCTCTTTGGGGCTGATGGGAGGCGCTTTGGCTGAGGCCAGAAACGCCATGCCAGCCTTGCGGAGCTGACACACCTGTCTCAGGAGTCCCGAGGACCTGCCGCCGGCCCGCTGGTCTGCCCCGGCTCATCCGGCCCCGGGCGGTCAATGGTGATTTGGCCCAACTTACCCCGGCCCTTTTCCAGCCGGTGATGAATCATCAGGGTAGCGGTCAGGGTGAGGATGAGGGCGCACACCGACAGCAGGCGGTCCCAGGCAATGGTCAAGGCCCCTTCCAGGATCACCTCCCGGAGCAGGCTGACAATGGTTACCTCGATGATGGTGCCCAAAAGGATGCGCTGTTCTTCCAGATAGTGGATCATGAGGCGAAAGAGCTCGGTCATCACGAAGAGGTATAAGAGATGACCGGCAATGTCCCGAAACTTCTGGGCGTGCAGAACGGCTTGGCCGGTGTGGTAAATTTGGGTGATCATGATCCAGAACATCAGCAGGCAGATCACCACCACGATGAGATTTTGCAGGTTTTGCAGGATGCCGGAGATGCCGTATGAGGTTTGGGAACCAAAAAACCGTTTGATTTTATTCCACTTAAGCTCTCTGACCCGATGGGCGGCGGAACCGGGCGTCATTATCTTCTCCCAGACAACAGGCTTCCGGTGGGGTAAGGCGGGGGGAATTCGGGCGACGAAACCCACCCGCTGCTTGACTACGTTCTATAACGCCGCCATGCTGTTGAGGGGCGGCTTCCCCTTGAGTTTTTCCCTGGCCTTACTCTTCCCGTCCCCAGAGGGACGGTCAGTCGGCCGGTTGATTCAGTTGGGTCAGGGTGAACACCGGCGTTACCGGCTTGATGACCTTTTCAATCTCCTCCCGGCCGCCTTCCTGCCGGTCCACCAGCACAATGACCCCGGTTACCTGAAGGCCGAAGGCCCGAGCGGCGGCCACGGCCTTTAACGCCGAGGCGCCGGTGGTGACCACATCCTCCAGAATCACCACTCGGTTGCCGGGTTGCACTGCCCCCACAATCAAGCCGCCGGCCCCGTAGTCCTTGGGAAACTTGCGCACCGAAAAGGAGTCAATGGGTTTTCCTTTTTGAAAGCTCACCAGAGCCAAAGCATGGGCCATGGGGTCAGCCCCCATGGTGAGCCCGCCGGCGGCCTGCACCTCCAGGTCCTTCACCAGCTCAAAGAGAATCTCGCCGATCAAGGCCAGCCCCTCAGCGCTGTGGGTCACCGGCCGGCAATCCACATAGTAGGGGCTTTGCCGCCCCGAGGCCAGGGTGAAGGGCTTGTCCGGCGAGTACCGGAAAGACTTTTTCCTCAACAGGGCCAGCAGGTGCTGTCTCCTCTCATCCATAGCTCACCTTTGCCAGCAGCCGGGTGTTGACTAGAACCCATTTCAAAACCTCTTTTTCTGTCACCCTGAGGGAAGCGAAGGGTATCAAGTAATTTAAAATACGAGATTCTCGCTTCGCTCAGCATGACAATTTTATAAGATATAGGGTTTTGAAACAGGTTCTACCAGAAAACGGGAGGGAGCTTGCCCACGTCTCCCACTCGGCCCCTGCCCTGTCCCGCCAAGAGCTTCACAAGAGAATCAGGGCGGTGAGCCGGATCGGGGGCCAACCCTCAACGCCCCAGTCCCAGGAATTCCTTCAGCGCCTCCCGGGTGGAGCTGAAGGCGATGTCACTCCAGGGAAGTTCTTCCGGGGCAAAGACCCGGGCCTCCAGCTCTTCGTCGCCCGGCCTTAGCGTGCCGGAGACATACTCCGTTTGGTAGGCCGCAATCACCGTGCGGGAGTGGCGATAGGAGTAAATATTTTGCAGTCTGACCACCCGGACGGTAAGACCGGCCTCCTCGTAAGCCTCCCGCACCACCGCCTCCTCCACGGTTTCGCCCAGGTCAACGAAGCCGCCGGGCACCACCCACAGGCCATAACCGGGTTCGATGCTGCGGCGCACCAGGACCAGCCCGCCTTGGTAGGGCACCAGGGCCAATACCGCCAGCTTCGGGTCGATATAAAAAATAAAGCCGCAGACGGTGCAGACCAGCCGCTTGGGCTCCCGGGGCTTCAGCAGGCGCTCCTCAAGGGCCCCCGCACACTGGGGACAGAATTTATAGATTTCCCTGAGCATAGCGGACATCCGCTATTGAAACCAGAGTCCCGTCACCACCACGCGCTCCCCCCGCTTGGAGGCCACCAGCTTGATGAGCACGTCGTCGGGGGTGCCGCTGAACCTTCCTTTCCAGAGAATGACAGAATACCGGTTCTGGTTAAGATAGCCCAGATACTGGCGACTCTGCAAGGTGCCCAGCTTTTTCAGGAGGCCGCGCCGGGTTTCCTGGAACTTCCGCTCCGGAATGGCCTCCTTCAGGGTGGCGTCAAAATCCCTGGAATAGGCGGCGTAATTTCCTTGCGTAAATCCCTGCATAAGGTGATCCAGGAGGGGCTCCACCGCCGCCTTGACCTCCGCATCGGTGCTCCCCACGAAATCGGCCTCCGCCGCCCCCGGCACCCCGAAAAGACACAGCACTACCAACGCCAGCCGCAGAAAATCTCTTCCAGCCATGCTGCCCTCCCGTCGGTGGTAACGGATCTGATTTTCCAAGCCTGCTCCACGCCGGCCCTTCATTCCAGACTGAAGGGGGTGGGGGTGAAACTCAGAAGAAAAATCACGATGGTGAGAGCCCCCAAAAATTTTCGCCGCCGGTCCAGGGGCAGCCAGTCATCGGCGGGCGGTGGGTGTCTGAGGCCCAACAGGGACAGGAGTCCGGCCCAGAGCAACCAACCTTTCCAGGTCAGGACCCCGATGATGACCAGCCCGCCTAAGCAGCCCAGAGAAATGCGGCGGTGCTGGCCGGGGAACAAGGCATAGGCCACATGTCCGCCATCCAGTTGGCCCACCGGCAGAAGGTTGAGGGCCGTAACCAAAAGGCCGATCCAACCGGCAAAGGCCACCGGGTGCATGACCACCACGTGGTCCTCGGCCAGAGGGCCAAAAACCAGCCAGCTGATCAGTTGAAATGCCAGGGGCTCCCCCAGAATCAGTCCGGGAGGGGATCCCGAAGGAAACACCTTCTCCTGGGAAAGTCGCAAACCCACGTACACCACCGGCAGGGCCACCGCCACCCCGGTCAACGGCCCGGAGCAGCCCACGTCCAGCAAGGCCCGTTTGTCCCGGATGGGGGAGCGGATGCGGATGAAGGCGCCGAAGGTGCCCACAATGAAAGGAATGGGCGGGGCCGGCAGAAAATAGGGCAGCGACACATCCAGCCGATGTCGTCGGGAAGCCAGATAGTGGGCTCCCTCGTGGGCTGCCAGGATCAGAAGCAGGGTAAAGGAAAAGGGAACCCCCCGGTAGAGCTGCCAGGGGGTGGCCAAGGGATTGACGCCTTGCTGCAAGGCCCCGGCCACGATGGTGGTGACACCGGTGGCTAAAAAGAGCACTACATGCAGGTTCAGTCGCTGGGGCCGCGAAAGGGGCGGCTCCGGGGAATGGGGAACTTCCGGCGACCAGACGGGTTCCAAAGGCGACTCCGGCATTTAGGCAATCCCTGTGGCCGCCTCCACTGCGCGGCGTTTCTTCAGTCCTGAGACGGCACCCGGATACGCCGGGGTCTGGGAGGAGCGGCGGATTTTTCCGGCCGCTTCCCCATCTCTTTGGTGGCAGGAGGGGAAGCCGGCTTGAGGAACTTGGCCCGGGCGGTACCCATGAGGTTGATGAGTTCCGCTTTGCTGAGCGGCCGACAGGCCCCCCGCTTCAGACGGCCCAGGCGCAGAGGTCCGAAGGCGATGCGCTTGAGTTTCAGCACCTGGTGGCCCACCCCCTCCAGGAGCCGCTTCACCAGGTGGTAGCGGCCTTCCCACACCATGAGCTCCAGCACGGTGCGGCCCTGCTCCCGTTTGATAAGGGTCACCGCGGTGGAGACCGGCCGTCCCTCCACCTCCACCCCGGCGGCCAGTCGGCGCAAAGCCTCATCGCTCATCTCCCCCTGAGCGGTGACCCGATAGGTGCGGGGCACCTGGTAGCGGGGGTGCATGAGACGCTGGGCCAGCTCCCCGTCATTGGTGAGGAGCATCAGCCCGGTGGCATCATAGTCCAGGCGCCCCACCGGGTAGAGGCGGCCAAACTCCTTGGGAACCAGGTCGGTAATCACTTTGCGGCCCTGCGGATCCTTGGTGGTGGATACATACCCCGAGGGCTTGTGCACCATGAGGGTCACCGGCGGCAACGGCTCCACCCGCTGGCCGTCCACCAGCACCCGGTCCCGCGCCGGGTCCACCTTTACCCCAAATTGGGTGATCACCACGCCGTTGACCTTCACCCGGCCCGCCCGGATCATCTCTTCGGCCTCCCGGCGGGAGGCGATCCCGCAGCGGGAGAGATATTTTTGCAGCCGCTCCAAGGCCATGGCGAGCTCTTATGGGGAAGGGGGCGCCAGGCCGGAAGCCCTTTCCCCCGCTGTAATTCAACTCCACAACTGGAAGTCCTGGTTGAAGGCCAACGCTTCACGGACCTCCGCCAGGGTCTGGCGGGCGGTGGTTCGCGCCCGGGCATTGCCGGCCAGCAAAATCTCCCGCACCAACTCCGGCCGGCGCCCATAATGCTGACGCCGCTCGTAAATGGGGGTCATGTTGGCCAGCAGGGCCTCGGCCAGCTCTCTTTTGCACTCCACGCACCCGATCTCGGCCCGGCGACAGGCAGCGGCGATCTCCCCCAGCCGGGCCGGCGGCAGGTTAAGCCGGTGAAAGGGGAAGGCCAGACAGCGGTCCGGTTCGCCCGGGTCCTTCCGGTACGGCCGCTGGGTGTCCGTGACCATCTGCCGCACCTTTTGGGCCATCACCTCCGGCGGGTCGCTGAGATAAATGCAGTTGTCGTAGCT
>FWWM01005392.1_pt1 | contig 28067 bp, 32 predicted proteins | sample 2228351 | NCBI WGS metagenome assembly FWWM01 (sample SAMEA103939774, study PRJEB20133) | metagenome | reverse complement strand
TGAACGTAACACGCACCTGACTCCGCTCAACATCTAAAGGCGACAGTTGAAAGAGAAAAGTTAAAAATTGGGGAGACGTGCAAGGGAGAGTCATGAAGGTACGCAAGAAGGCCGTTGAGGAGGGGGTTTCGCTTGAAGATTACGTGTTAGATCATTTATTATCCGACGTTGACCCGCCTGGGAGGGCGATTGCCTACGCCGAAGCCGCCCTTGAGCTTTTAAAAGCCGCCGAGGAGGAGCTGGAGAGGGGGGATTTGCGCCAGGCCAGCGAAAAGGCGTGGAGAGCCGCAGCGCTTGCAGTTAAGGCCTACGCCTACTGGCGGGAGGGAGTTAGGCTGTCCTCCCACGGAGAGCTGTGGCGTTATGCCAGTAAAATCGCCGGGGAGCTTGGCGATTGGGTACACGACGCCTGGGCCCAGGCAAACGCCATGCACATAAACTTCTACGAGGGATGGGCAACTGCCGAGTCTGTGAGACAGGCGCATGCCAGAGTAAAAAGGCTGGTGGAGGAATTAACCAGAAGGATAAGGCCCTAGGCACCGGGCTGTGTAGTTTAGCGGATTGATTCAAAGGCGTAACGCCTAATTACTCTCGGCAGACGCTCTATTAGATCTGAGGCCGTGATGTGAAAGCCCAATTCCGCGGCGGCATCCTCTCCTGCTAGGCCGTTTACAAAAGCCGCCACTGCCGCCGCCTCTAGGGGATCGCTTGTCTTAGTTAAAAAGGCGGCTACAAGCCCCGTCAAGACGTCGCCTGTGCCTCCCACCGTCATCGCGGGGGTGCCTGTCATGTTCACCTTGACTCTCACGCCGTCTGAAATGACGTCGTAACGCCCCTTGAGGAGTATCACGCCGCCTAGCGCCGCGGCTTGTTCCCTAACCACTGCCATGCGCTCTGAAAGCGACTGGGGCGGCTCCGCTCCTGTCAGCGCCTTGAACTCCCCGGCGTGGGGGGTGTACACCACAGCGCCAGAGGCCCTCACGCCTCTCAACGCCTTAAGCGCATCTGCGTCAATTACCATGGCCCTCTTCCCAGCCAGGCGTCTGAAGAGCTCCCTTACGGCCTCTTGAGTCTCCTCCTCCACCCCCAGGCCGGGCCCCATGGCCACTACGTTAAACCTCTCGGCGAGGGAGGCCAGCTTATCTACATGTTTTGTGGAGAGGCGGGGGCCCTCCAGGGGGATTGCAATAATGTCGGGGCTAATGGCCTTGGCGGCATACGCCGCGGGCTCGGGCGCCGCAATTACTGCGAGATCCACGCCGGCTCTCAGCGCCGCCAGGGCCACGTAGACCGGGGCGCCTGAGTATTCAAGAGAGCCGCCAATTACTAAAACCCTGCCGTGATCTCCCTTTTTTGAATCAGCCCTCCTGGTGAAGTTCAAATAGGCGAAGTCCCCCGGCCCAACAACGAGCTCCGCCTCTGGGGGAATTCCTATGGGCTCTACCACGAGCTCCCCCACGTATCTCTGGGCGCCGGGAGCCAGCAAGCCCCTCTTGGCCTTGTGGAAAGTCACAGTCAAAGCCGCCCTTACCGCCTTGTCTCTGACCTCCCCCGTGTCGGGATCAAGACCACTGGGGACGTCCACAGCCACTTTGGGCGCCGGGGATATGTTCATTAGCTCAATGGCTGTGGCGTGGGGCTCCCTCAAGACGCCTCTTATCCCAGTGCCCAACACCGCGTCTACAATTACCTCAGCCCACATAAACCAGTCTTGTAAGGCCAGTAGCTCTAGGGGTAACTGGGCCGCCTTCACCTCAACCCCCCAAAGCCTCGTCACTGCTTGGTAATTAATCCTCGCGAGCTCCTCCCGGGGCTCTCCAAGCGCTATTACTCTAACCGTCCTCCCAGCGGCGTGAAGGTGCCTCGCCGCAACGTACCCATCGCCTCCGTTGTCCCCAGTGCCGCAAACCACTAGTATCCTCTTGGCCGTGGGGAATTTCCTCAACACGTTTCGAGCCACGGCGGCCCCGGCGTTTTCCATTAGGACGAGACGGGGCACGCCGAGCCACTCGGCGTTTCTATCGGCGACATACATCTCTATAGAGGTAATAGACTCCACGCCTTAGAAAAAACCCCAGTTTTTATAACTCCCACTCACAGACGCGCTGGCGGAAATTCGCAAGCCTATTTTCTTCTATTGAGCAAGACCTCTCCGCTCTCAAGCCTAATTTCCACTATTCTGTGGTAGGGAATATACCTCTCCTGCGAGCCTACTCTTATGACGAGGCCCTCAGAGCCCACTTCAACAACGTCGTCTGTAGAGGCCACCTCCTCGCCCCCTGCGCCGCCTCTGCTCACATACCAGAAATACGCCTTCTTGCCAGTCCACTTGAGCTTATTAAAAATCTGCTTCATGGGGTTAGTCACATTTCTGCCGCCAACTGGCTTTTAAATTATATTGTATTTAAGACGTAGGCCTTTTATTAAAAACTCCCAGAGGGACATGGACCCCCGCAAGAACATATGGGTCAAGATCCTCAGAAAAAAACAAGATCCCGTGTACCAAGTGGAGTACTACTGACGCCAATGCTCTAAACAGAGGCAAGGCGCCTCCCAGCCAGCAGTTAAATCGCCCTTTCATGTTTATATATTAACGTCATTACTCCCCTAATGGGGAGGATAGCGAAGTATTACAGGGAGTACGGCATTCGTATAGTCAAGGGCTTTATGCAATACGTCTGGGACGACAAGGGCCAGCGGTATATTGACTGCAACACAAACCACGGAGTAGTCTTCCTCGGACATGCAAATCCCAAAATTGTCGAGGCTGTTAAAAAACAAGTAGAGGAAATATGGGCAGTCCCCCTAAATTTCGCCACCCCCGCCCGGGAGAGGTTCATAGAGGAGTTCTCCAAACTCCTTCCCCCCAAATTCGGCGTGGTGTTCCTCCAGAACACGGGCACTGAGGCCGTAGAGGTCGCCATTAAAATCGCGAAAAAAGTGACGCGGAAGCCCACCATTGTTGCGTTTACAAACAGCTTCCACGGGAGGACTATGGGCTCGCTCTCCATCACGTGGAATGAGAAGTATAAAAAAGCCTTTGAGCCCCTCTACCCCCACGTCCGCTTTGGCAAATTCAACGTCCCCCACGAGGTGGATAAACTAATCGGAGAGGACACTTGTTGCGTCGTTGTGGAGCCCATACAAGGCGAGGGGGGAGTGAACCCAGCCACCCCTGAGTTCTTAAAGGCGTTGAGAGAAGAGGCGCAGAGAAAGGGCGCCCTTCTCATTTTCGACGAAGTGCAGACAGGCTTTGGCAGGACTGGCGCCGTATGGGCCTTTCAGAAATACGGAGTGGAGCCGGACATCTTCACGGCGGGGAAGCCCGTGGCGGGCGGGCTGCCGATCGGCTTGGCGGTGGCCAGGGAGGATTTCGGAGACGTCTTTGAGCCGGGAGAGCACGGCTCTACCTTTGCCGGCAACGCCGTGGTAATGGTAGCGGCGGCCGCCGCCTCCCGCTTGTTAAGAGAGGAGGACGTCCCCGGCAGAGCAGAGCGCATAGGCGCAGAGCTCGCCAAGGCGCTTGGCGATACTGGATCCCGTCTGGCTGTAAGAGTGAAGGGAATGGGGCTTATGCTAGGCCTAGAGCTGAGGGTTAAGGCAGATCAATTCATCCAGCCGCTTTTAGAACGCGGAGTAATGGCCCTAACCGCGGGGGTGAACACTTTGAGGTTCCTTCCGCCGTATATGATATCAAAAGAAGACGTGGAGGTTGTACACGCCGCTGTCACCGAAGTGTTAAAAAAAGCCGAACAACAATAGGGGAATTACGCCCTGGCGGGCAGAAGTCGCCCTATCGTTAAAAAACTTACGCCGAGATTCCAGGCCCGGCAGACTCCGAGGCGCGCCTCTCTTCAATGCGGCCGAGGCCTACGTACATTAAAATCCACGCTATGTAAACTGTGACTAAGCCTAGGAAGAAGAGGGCGTAGAGGATAACAGCGGCGAGGAAAATCCCGTCTTTCGTAAGGGTATAAAAGCGGTACGCCGGTATTATAAATGCCAGGACGTAGCCAACAAATGTCAGAGCTACGCCTATGATAAAAGCCGCCAGCACTCCGCCAATATTCCCCGCCAATATTGCCGGTAGGAATAGGAAGAAGATCACATACCCTAGTAGCAATACCAACGCCCCGATTGCCGCGGCCTTATCCCCCAACGCCGCTTGATACCCCCTCCAAAACATCCACGAGACATAAGCCAGCAAAACGCCGCCTATAATGGCTGTGATTGCCAGCGCCATAGTCGCCGCTGGGTTGTGTCTCGCTCCCGTGGGCAACTCCTCGTAATAATTTGACAGGCTGGCTGCGTAGAACAGGGCGAGGGCCGTGAAGAATAGTATCGGCGTGCCTACTATGAGCCCGAGGAAGCCACGGCGCAAATCCCTCACCTCCATAAGGCATTCTAGCCGTTTCTATATAAACATAAGGGCGCTAAACTTGGCCTCCACGTAAGCTTAGCTCATTTAATTAAAGGGGCGACTTTCCTTAGAAACATAGTAATTACAACGAAGTCAGCAATGATAAACGCGTGCATTATAGTACAGTAAATGCATACTGCCTTCAACACTGCGAATTCGAGATATATGAGGTAGGGGAGTATGGCAATGCCCAACAGGCGCCACCAGAAGACAAAACGCGCCGCCCTCCTCTCAAGCGTCTTGTATAGCCAAAGCGCTGCGGCGATGTTTACAATAAACCAAAACGCCGCGGCTACGTCGAGCGGTATTGGGCCAATGTAGGCATATTCGCTTTGCAATACCTTTACGCAGTCGGCGGTGACGCCTGGCAAAATTCCAACATTTGCATAACACCCAGGGGGGAGCTGGCCGAGTATATAAAAGAGATATACCACAAGCAAAGAGGCTACCAACCCGCCGAGGGAAAAAACCACAAGCAACGGCAACCAAATATTCATATAACGTTGCGGAATGCTTCTTTAAAAACTATACCTACTGGGCAGAAAATGCACAGTTATTAGCAACCTAGAGGGGCAAGTATTTATAGTTGTTAGGTGTAGCAATTATGAAATCTTTGTTCACAGCAGCGATCCTCGCCGCTGTTGTAATGCTTATAATTATAGCCAGCGTTGGGGTAGTGGGATCAGGCATAAGAGGCGTTGTCAAAATATCTACAGACGGCGTGGAAATGGAGCCTGCAGAGCTCCAGCTAGACCTAGCCGAGATATGCTCCGGAAAGGAGGTACGCGTAGGCGCCATAAGAGCCGAGAAACCCGTCGAGATAAAGTTCTCAGTCCAAACGGCGACTAAAAGCGCAGGGGGAAATGTCACAGTGGCCGGAGGGCTAAAGGCGAGGCTCGTAGGAGGGCAAGAGTATGTTATCCACATGCCTTGCGCAGTAGCCACAGGGCCGTGTTACAGAATTATGGTTATTATCCCTGGGTACGACGCCCCCTTGGAAATCGCCCCCGGCAACTACGACTTCTACCTCAGCGGTAGTTGCACAACCGAAGGCAACGGCTGGGCGGAGCTGGAGGTCAATGTAGTTCTAAAAAACGCTAAGCTCAGCAACTAACCCAGCGCCGAGGGAAGCTTATATAAGCACCAACACGCCCTTGCTTGCCGTACACCTCCACTTCCCTCCCCACGTACGTGGCCCGCGAGAACTGGGACTGACGGCTTGTCTAACTTCCTCCCCACCACCTCTGCCTTTGTCAGAAGAGCTCACACGTCGTCCTAGGCCTTACCTTAACCTCTGCAACGAAAACTCTTCTAGGAGATCTACCTCCACCCGTCTAAATCCGCGTTTCTAACGCGCCTAAGGACTGCCTCGCCAGAAGCCCTCAGCTCAGCTGAGAGGTCCCCCACACATACCGCGTATATACAGCCTCTGCCAACGCGCCCAGATTCTCCTCAAGCCTAGAAAACCTCTTGTTTACATCGTTCTTAAAGGCGAAGTAGTCCCCGAGAAATTTCCTCCACGTCTCGTACCACTCCGCCCAGCGTTTGTCGCTCTCTCCACCTTTTCTCATTTTCCTCCAAAAACGTCTTCCAATTCTCAAACCGCTCTCTCCACATCCTCTCGTTTTCTTCCCGTCGCCTGTTATTCGCCTCCCACCTCTTCTCATCGGCCTCCCAGCGCTCGCTTTCAATCTTCACGAAGCTGTTGAAATCCTACCTCAGTTTTTCAACTCGCGCAAAATTTCCTCAAGACCGAGGAGGCCGGCAACGGCTAGACGGAACTCCTCGTCCTCGCGCAAAAACCTCAGAACCTCCTCCTTTAAACCCGCCTATTTGACGGAGGGCCTATTTAAAAATTTGATATACTGGAGACGGGAATGTGGCGTGAAGATCTACGAAATTCGCGTGAAAAGGGCCTTAGCGCCCTCCGGCCTCCCAGAGTATGACTACGCCCTCAACCCCTACGTGGGCTGTCTCCACGGCTGTCACTACTGCTATGCCATTGACATGACCAGGGGATTGCCGGGGAAAATGTGGGGGGAAGTGGTGTACGTAAAGACAAACCTCCTAGAGGTGTTGAAGAGGGAGGCGGCTAAGTATAGGCCGGGGGTCGTGGGGCTTTCCACTATCACAGACCCCTACCAGCCCCCCGAGGCGAAGTACAGACTGTCCAGAGGCGCCATTGAGATTTTGGCAGAGGCAGGCTTCCACGTCTCCGTTCAGACAAAATCTGGGATGGCCGTGCGCGACCTAGACCTCTTTGTAAAATATAGGGATAGAGTGGACGTGGGCGTGACTATTACTACGCTGAGAGACAAGGCGAGGATATTAGAGCCCCTCGCCTCCCACCCCCTGGCCAGGGCGAGGACAGTTGAAAAACTTGCTGAGGCAGGGGTTAGGGTGTGGATATTCCTCGGCCCCATAATACCGGGGTTTAACGACAGCCCCGGGGACATAGAGGAGGTAGTGGAGCTGGCCCACTCCACAGGCGCGGAGCTTATATACGACAGGTACAGGCCGAAGCCGCTGGCAGACGCCCGCCTCGCGGCGCAGTACAGACAGGTAAGGGCCGGGGAGGAGTGGTGGGCGCGCGTTAAAAAGACGGTGGAGGAGATATGCGCCAGGATAGGCGTCAAGTGCACAGACGCAGAAGAGGAGTGGAGATCGGCCAGGAGGAGAAAGCGCTACGGCGTGTAGGCGCGTTTGACTGTTATATTAACATCGTTTAACTCGGCGAGGGCCTTAGCGTAGAGCTCAGCCCTTAGAGCCACGTCGTCGATAATAGGGATGCCGGAGAGGGCCTCAAATACTAATTCAGGCGGCGCCGAGTTTAGACAAACCACGTCAACCCGCTCGTCCCCCAAAGCCTCTGAGAGATCCGCCTGTATGAGGCCCAACGCGTAGAGATCACAGCCGCCGTCCAGATACACCGCCACGTCGTAATCCCCCTTGAGGACGTAGCCCTTCGCCCTGCCCCCAAAGAGGTAGGCAAGCCTGACCCTCCCCTGAAGCACACTTCTTATTTTTTCCACAGGGCCAGGCGGATCTGCCCCCCTTGCCTCTACCGCCGCCACGATCATTTCGGCAATTCTAAACGCGTCGCGCCCAATTTTCCTGGAGTACTCCAGTATCTTTTCAGGCTCCACCGCCGCGTAGCCGTGCACTAGAATATTCCTCAGGCCTGCCAACGCCCTCAAAATTGATGCCTCCTCCAGCGGCAAAACGCCATGGCGGTGCAACGCCTCGCCAATCTGGGCATAAACGCGAGGGGGCGTTGCGCCTAGCGCAGATAAGGCCATCACGCCGAGATCTAACAAGGCTTGAATTATGAGTTGCTCCAGCCTCTCAATCCCGCGGTAACTACGCTCAGATTCCAACTCGACCGCATAACCCTTTATAAGCTCCAACTGCCGGCGCAATCTCTCCAAAACTTTCACATGCGAATACACACATGGGCAATATAAATATGGAAATTATTAGCCCTCTATGTCAGTCATAGATCCGAGGGACAAACACCGATTCGGCGAAGACGCCACCTCCTTAATCTACAGCCACGCTTCCGCCACGGCGAAGAAACATGGCGTAGAACTGGTAGTGGAAAGCGACTACTTACGGATAAACGGCTTTGAAGCAAGGCGGCGTGATGGCGTTATAGAGGTAGACGGCATTACCGCTGAGATAGACGACGAGCAGTGGGAGGCGTTTATAACCCTGGCATTAAACCACTTTGTTAATACTCAACAGCCGCCCCGCGGCGAGGCCCTCCGACAGATTCTATTCGCCATAGGCGCTACTCCCCGCGAGTAAGCCCGGCACTGGGTATTTTACCTGTTGAAAATATAACCCGCTGACTCTCTTTACTTGTGTTTTATGTATACGTAAATAAGAGAAAGGGCAGAGTACTGCTCACAAGCCAGCGGCTGAGAGACCCGCAGTGGAGGCTTGTCGCAGTTCACACGAGCCTCACGGCGGCCAAAAGACACGCAAGGTTTATTGCAAACGCCCGGGACTACATTCTGGAGTGGGATCTCTACATATAACGCCTGTCCGCCGTTAGATCCCCTTTGTCTTGTCAGTTTACTGACAAGAATTTTTTAAATAATTGTCACTTATCTGACAATGGACGTAGTGGACCGCTCCAATCCTTGGTGGTTCTCGCCCCGCTGGGAAGAGGAGGACAAGCACTTGAGGCAGTGGCAGAGGGAAAGGGTGAAGTGGGTGCCCGGGTGGATATGGGAGCTGGGCCTCGAACCGCCCGCCTTAAATTTTGTCTACGGCCCCCGGCAGACCGGCAAGACCACTGGGCTTAAGCTGTTAGTGAGAGAGCTGTTGAAGAGGATAGAGCCAGACTCAGTGGCGTATTTAGACTTAGACATTATCCTCTCCCCCGCGGAGCTGAGACGCGCCTTTGAGTACGTGGTGGGGAGGGCGGCTAGGCGGGGGTGAAGAGGCTTTTCATACTGCTAGACGAAGTGACGTCGGTGAGGGGGTGGTGGAGGGTGTTGAGGTACTACGTCAACACTGGCGTGCTGGACAGAGCCGTGGTGATAGCGACTGGCTCCTTGACTGTAGGGCTGTTAAAAACATCCCCTATTCCTCCCGGGCTCCCCGGGGACAGGGCTCTGCGTTCACTCCTCCCGCGGAGGGGCCGCCCGGGGGGCTGGCTTCCCCCTCGGCGGGCTCCGCCCCGAAGGGGCCACCCGCCTTCGGCCCGCGCGCCAGGACCGCCCCGCCCTGCCCGGGGCGGGGTGGGGGTGGCAATACCTTCATGACTCTCCCCTGCATGTCCCCCAATTTTGATTTCTCCCTTCCCAGTATCTGACACCGGTCGGGCGGTGCCCCCTGGCGCCCCGCTCCCAGGTGTTGAGCAGGACTTCGTTCAACATCACGCCTTTCAACTCCCGAGTGTTGAACTGAGTACGGGTTTCAGCTCTCCGATTTTGAACCTGGCTCTGTTCAATGGCACAGTTCCCAGGGAGACAATGTTGAGCATATTAGACATGTCTAAAAAAACCTGGCGTGCAGGGCTAAGAGTAGAGACAATGAGGCCAATTCGGCAATAGAGTTTACAGTGGCAGATGGCTTAATGCCGCCGTGTAACTACAAAATGTACGCATAACGTCCTTTGCCGGAACAAATGGCCAAAGATTGAAGGCGTATTGAAGCGCCTATTAGACGCGCCCCGCTGAAACACTACATGTAGGCGTTAGAGCCTCCCCACGGCTTTTAACAACGCTTTGACTTTATTCATGTCTTTTACCCCTGGGCTCGCCTCGACGCCGCTGGCCACGTCGATCATATAGGGGTTTAGTCTGGCGATTAACTGGGCGTTTTCTGGGGTAATGCCGCCGGCCAGCGCCACCCGCCCTAGGGGGGCCACCTCTGCCAAGAGGGTAAGGGGGATTTTCAAACCGCCTTCATATCTCTCCTGGCTTTTCTTATCAGCGTCAACTAACACGTACTCATGTGGTGTTTTTAATAACTCCTCTACCAACTGCTTTAACTCTATCCCCGGTTTATAAACAGCCACTGGTGCGAGGGTCACCCCGCGTGTCTCGGCGTAGTCAAAGTCTTTGGGAGCTAGAGTTGAGTGGTATTGTACCACGGGTATTTCATTCTTTGCCGCTATGTCTACAGCCTCTTTAGGCGGAATTGTCGCAGTGACTAAGACAGGTCGGCTCTTTATTACGGCGTCTCTCAAAGACCTCAGCGCCTCAGGCTTAACTGATCTAGGGCTTGTAGGCTCTACTATAAAGCCGATGTAATCCGCAACGCCGTCTAATAACACAGCGTCTTCTACCCTCACAACGCCGCAGATTTTTACAAGTACCACGCCTTTAAAAGGGAAAATATTTAAAGAAAAAATTGGGGTTTGTTATCCACCTCCTCTGCCTTTCCCGGCGTTTTCTTTAGCTTTTTCCGCAGTCTCTCTGCCCTTTTCAGCGGCCTCCTTTGCCATTTCTTTGCCTTTTTCAGAGGCGTTTTCCGCCTTTTCTTTTGCCTTTTCGGCGGTATTTCTGGCTTCGCCTGCTATTTTCTTTACTTCTGCTATCTTCTCCATTATCTTCTCTATTTGCTTTGCGGCGATTTGTTTAATTCTGTCAACGTGTTTTGCAATGGCTTCTCTGGCCGGTAAGGGCATTTTTTCAAGCAACTGTAATCTATTTTCAAGTCTCGCGATTATCGCCTCGGCTTTTGCTAGCCCCTCCTCGTCTGTGGCGTTTTTCAACAACTCAAGTAGCTGTTTAGTCTCGTTTAGGGGCGCCGCTGCAAATTCCACAGCCTCTATCGCTGTCTTAGAGGCGTTGACTCTGGCGAGAATGTGTTTTACCCTCTGGAGGGCTTTCAGCCCTCTCTCTTCTTGCGTCGCTAAGCTTGTTAAGTTTTCCGTCTCATTTAGCTCTTCATATGTTTTGTTTATTGCCTTGGCCACGTGTCTTGTCAGATTTGCAAGGGCTTGCCTTCTTATTTCTCTTAATTGTTCAAACACTGCCCTGGGATCTGACACGTTTAGCTTTCTTAACTCCCCCACTCCGATCATGGGGAGCGGCCTCACGCCCGCCCTCCCTATTATAAAGGTGAGGTTGTGGAAGGTGTAATTCTGCAGGATTTCTTCACACTGGGGCAGAGTGAAATTTGCCCCTGTGGTGTTAATGTACAGTTCTACTGCTTTACATTTTAGCCATAAGTGGAATTTATTGAGAGTGACATTTCCAGCAGCCGCAGTTGCGTTTTGCGCCAGCACCAGCGTCGCGGCCAGTACTGCGAGGAGTATTATTTTCTGCATGAGTTTTCAATCCCGGAGGGGGGTTTATAGACTGCCATAGAAACTACGCGCGGAACCGCGCGGAACAAAGGCGGAACACGATTTTCACCGATTTCAATTCTCTCGGGCGCGGGAATAATATATAACTCCCCTATAAATTTACATACTGAAATTGGCAAAGGGGGGTGTCGCAAATCTGTACAACAAATATCGCCGCCTAACGGCGTGAGATTTAGCCCATGTGCCTGGGAGGCCCGCCAACACGGCCGGTGCGGGAGACGTCATTTTAATATGGTATCACGGAGTGTCTGGAGGGGGTTTACATCTGTGTGGGAAATAGGACGCAGGCCTGCGGCCTCCTCTTCTTCCTCATTGATTATGCCGCATTCCTCAGATACCAGCGGCGACAGCCGCGTTGATAATAGGATGGCCCTCATACCCCTCTACCACGTCTTGGCTTTCATCGCTACGGCGCACCGGCTTTACATGCACGTACCCCGGATAACTGCTCTGGGCCCGAGGTGCTTGTACAGGATTCGACGCCCCGCTTGAGATAGAGACAGGCGCATACAACCTCTACTTAGCCAGCGGTTGCACTGCTGAGAGGGAGGTCGCCGTGGAGATAGCGGTGGTGGGCTAGTACACGTAGACGAGGACGCCCTTACCTCTGGCGTAGGCCTCAACCTCCCGGCCGATGTAGCTCCCAGCCAGGACAGACGCAACTGGCTTGCCAAGCTTGCGCCCCACCACCTCGGCCTTAGCCAGCAAAGCTCCCACGTCGTCGATCCGGGGCCTAGCCTTGACCTCAACCACGTAGACCCTTCCCTCGGTTTCTATAAGGAGATCTACCTCCACCCCGTCGAAATCAGCATTTCTCACGCGCCTCACCACCCGCTCCCCGGACGCTCGGATCACCTCGCCCAGATCCTCCCACACATACCGCGTATACACCGCCTCGGTCAAGGCGCCGAGCCCCTCCTTAAGCCGCGAAAACCTCCTATTAGCCTCCTCCCAACGAGCTCCCTGCTCCTTGGCAAATTTATTAAAATCTTCCCTCAGCCTCCTCAACTCCTCTAACACCTCCCGCAGGCCCAGGTAGCCGGCCACCGCCATTCGGAACTCCTCATCCTCCTTGAGGAGGCGGAGAAACTCCTCTTTCAGCCCCACGTTAAAGACAGAACATCCTTTTAAAAACCTGAAGTAAGTAGATTATCCACTTTTTTCTGAGATCTGCGCCGGGTCTATACACAGACAAAGGGGTTAGCGCAATTCCTCTCTCCTCTGCGTAGTCTCCTGGCGTGAGCTGGACTACGGGGACTTCGAGCTAAGCCGCCGTGTCGACAGCGTCTCTGGGAGGCGTGGATGCCGCTACAAACACGGTTTTGCTTCTTTAGATAAAGCCGCAGATGGCAAGTAGCATCGACGAAAGGTCTTGCGGGCTCTACCATGAAGCCTATCTAGTCAACCACGCCGTCTAAAGCCCTGGCGCTTGCCAAGCTACTCAACATATCTTTACGAGAGGAATGTGGTGTAAATTTGCTTGGCTTGTAAGGCTACTGGCCTTTTTCGATTAGTTTGTAGATTACGTATTTCATCACCTCGTTTGTCCCCTCGCCTATTTCTAATATCTTGGCGTCTCTGTAGAACATCTCGGCCTTGCTCTCCTTGCTGTAGCCAAAGCCCCCCTCTATTTGCACCGCCCTCCTCGTCACGTCTACTGCTATGCGGGCTGTCTGGAGCTTTGCCACATGAGACATTATGAGAAAGTCCGGCGAGTTTATGTCGTAGAGGTAGGCGGCGTAATAAGCCAGAGTCCTGGCGGTTTCAATAGAGGCGTACATTTCGGCGAGTTCAAACTGGGTGTTTTGAAATTCTATTAGCTTCCGGTCAAATAGCTCTCTGTTCCTCGCCCATTTCAACGCCTCCTCAAACGCGCCGCGGGCTATGCCCACGGCCACTCCAGATATCGCCGTCCTCCCCACGTTTAGAGTGTCTACTATTACCTTCCAACCCCCGTTCACCTCGCCTACAATATCATCATCGCTTGCCGCGCAGTTGTTAAATTTTACCTCGGCGGTGCCAGTGCCCCTCACTCCCATTACTTCAATTGGCGAGGTCTCGACGCAGTTGCTCCTCTTTAAGAGAAAGACTGTTATTGCCTTGTGTCTCGCCTCTCTGGGCCCAGTCCTTGCGGCCACTAGGTAATAATCGGCGTAGTGGCCATTAGTTATCCACATCTTGTGGCCGTTTATAACCCACTCCCCTCCCCTTCTAACTGCCGCCGTCTGAATTGCCGCCGCGTCTGAGCCGCAACAAGGCTCGGAGAGGGCAAAGGCGCCTATTTTTTCCCCAGAGGCGATCTTGGGAAGTATCTCTTCCTTCTGCCTCTTAGATGCGTGTTTATTAACGGCGTCGGCAAAGAGTATGCCCAGCGCCTCTACCAGCAAGCTAAACCCCCCGCTGATTCTGCCCAATTCCTCTAGTACTACAACTGCGGTCCTCAAATCCCCTCCGCCTCCCCCATACTCAGCTGGCACCGTCGGCGTGAGGATGCCGAGCTCGCCAGCGTCTCTTATTGTCTCACGGGGGTAGTAGTTTTCTCTGTCCATTTTGCGCACAATGGGATCGACGTATTTCTCGGCGAATTCTCTCGCAGTCTTTCTGGCGAGTTCGTGTTCTTGAGTCAATAGGCTCATGCCTCCTCGAAGTACTCTATGTCCGTCACCAGCCCCCTCCTCTCGTCGCGCCACTTGGGCTTGACCTTCATGCCCACCCTCGGCTTGTCGGACTTCACGTAGTGTAACAATCCGCCCTCCACCCCAGGGAACTTTATGAAAGCAAGTACTTTCTTCTCCTTCAGCGGCTCGCCGTAGAAATCCATCTCTATGACAGTGTAACTCTCCACAACGCCTAGAGGCGCTATCTCCCTCAGCTCTTTCACCTCCTCGAAGTCGAAGGGGCAGTACATCTTTGGCGGCAGGAAGAGCCGGCCGCATTTGGGACAGTAAGCCGCCGTCAGCCGCCCGGCCTTGAGGGTCTCAAGCCATTTAGTGCCTATTGGGCCTGCCGTGTACACGTAAGCCTCGATCTCCATCACCTCGGGGAAGTACTTAATGCGCCTCATGGCCTCACCAGCTCAAAACATTCTATATCTGTGATTGAGCCAGTTCTCTGCTCATAAGGCTTCCACTTGGCCTTCACCTTGGCCCCGAATATCCGCATGGACTTCACGTCCTCCTCAGTGGCGCCGCATATATAGTGCATAATGCCGGGGAAGAAGTGGTCGTCAAACTGCCTGCCGGGTATGTCGAGCTTTATGACGCCCACGGCCACAGGCTTCTCGAGCCTCGCCCTTGTGGCAGATATATAGCTCATCACCGCCGTGACCACAACGCCCTCGTCCTTAGCCTCCACCCACCCGTCCACCTCTCTAAAGCAGTAGGAGCAGTACATACGCGGAGGCACGAAGACCCTCCCGCATTTATTACAGTAGGTGCCCAGTATCCTCCCCTCTTTCAGCCCCGCCAGGAAGCGGCCCAGCGCCTCGCCTGTCGTGTAGTTGTAACGGGCCTTGCCGACAACGGGGAACTCAAATACCGGGAAGTCCACGCGCTCGTATTTAGTGCCTCTTGGGTTTAGGGGTTTAGTGGCGCCGGTCATATTCCCATCACTATCACAGTACCTGCCTGCATTAAATCGCCCCACGCCTGCGCCAAGCCTGTGTAGACAGGCTTCTTGACTTGCCTAGCCCCTGCCTCCCCCCTTACTTGCCAGAAGATCTCAGCCACTTTCATCAGCCCCGCCGCGGCGATGGGGTTGCCGACTCCCAGGAGGCCGCCAGACGGGTTTATGGGGAGATCCCCGTCTCTCTGGGTCACGCCCTCCCTCGTCAATATCGGCGCTTCGCACTTCCTGGCAAGGCCCAGCCCCTCCATGTGGTGAAGCTCCTTGTAGTCGAAGGGATCGTAGGGCTCCGCCACGTCTATCTGCTTCCTGGGGTTGTCAATTCCAGCCATGCGGTAGGCCATTTCAGCCGCGCGCCGCACGTACTCTGGGTATGCCAGATCGCGGTTGGTCCAGTGGGTGGTGTCTAAAGTCCAGCCGATGCCCTTTATCCACACTGGCGTGTCTGTTATCCTCCTGGCCTCCTCCTCGCTGGCTAAGACAACGGCGGCGGCTCCGTCGCTAGTGGGAGATATGTCTAACAGTTGTACTGGCCACACCAGCACTTCGCTTTTTAACACGTCGTCAACCGTGATGTTAGGCATGCAGAGCTGGGCCGAGGGATGGCCGCACGCATTGCGCTTGTTCTTCACTGACACCAGCGCTATGTCCTCCTTCTTCACGCCGCATTTATACATATAGCGGTGCATCTCCATGGCGAATATCCATATTAAGTTGGGGTTCAACGGCTTTTCCACTATGGGATCCCATATGTAGCGGAAGACGTACTGGGTATGCGGTTTAGCCGCGTGGCTCATCTTCTCCTCAGCCACCGCCAGTACTTTCTTGCAGAGACCAGATGCCACATGCCACCATGCGGCTATTGGGACGAAGACGCCAGTAGCGCCGCCTACGAACACCCTTATAACTGGCTTGTGGATGCCCCCGGCGCCCTCGGCCAAATACTCCCCCTTCATGTGAACGCCGTCAAAAGCATCGGGAGCGCTCCCGATCACGACGCAGTCTATATCCTTCAGCGTGAGGCCTGCCTCGTCCAGCGCCTGTTTTGCCGCAAGCCAGGCCAGCTCTTGGGGGGTCTCTAACATTCTGCTTCTGAATAAAGTAAGGCCGGCGCCCACGACGGCGACGCGGTGCTTAAAATTAATATTACGGCTCGTCATATCCTCAACACCACCGCTGTGCTTGTCGTCGTCGGCACGCCTCTCCAGCTGTGGACAACGGCGACGTCACGTCTATCCACCTCCGCCTTTATATCGCCTCTCATTACCCACACGGCGTAGCTTAATCTGGCCAAGCCGTGTGCCTCAAAAGGCACTCCCTCTGCGAGGGCGCCGCCGCTTAAATTCACCGGGAGTCTGCCGCCGGGGCAGAAGGCGCCGTCGGCCAAGAGGTCTTTTGCCAGCCCCTTGGGGGCAAGCCTAAGGGCCTCGATGTGTTGCAACTCTTTAAAGCTGTAGCGGTTGTCCACCTCGGCGAATCCCACCTCCTTGGCGGGGTCTGCAATTTTGGCCTGTTGATACGCCCCGTCAGCGGCCTCCCTCGCGTGTATGGGGAAGGACCAGTCGTGGAGCTCGAGGCTGGATATCTCGGTAGACCACCACGCCCCGTCTATCCACACCGGCGTGTCTGTGTACTCCCTCACAGCCCTTTCCGACGCCAAGACAACAACCACAGCCGCGTCTACGAATTTCGCTATGTCTGCCTCCCTCAGCGGATCTGCCACAATTGGAGTAGCCGATCTCTCCCTGCCGGGAGAGGCATAGGCTGCCCTTGGGTTTTTCACGCCTGCTTTATGCGCCTTCTCCACAACTGCGTCTAAATGCTCCTCAGTCACGCCGTATTTCGACATATAAGCCCGGGCCTCCAGCGCTGCCAGCGCGTGGACGTTGTCCAGCCCGAGGGGCCTGACGTATATGGGATCCGTGGCCATCGCCATGACGTCATTTAGCGTCATTATGTCAGAAGGCTTGGCGTGCGATTCCACAACAACTACGTCGAAAAGGCCCGATTTAATCATCATATAGGCCTGCCCAACACACTGCAGGCCGTCTCCAGTCACTGTGTATACGGACTTCATGGCGCCGCCAATCGGATCCGGCGCAAATTCGTCAGAAATGGCAATGCCCTCCCAGAAATCCTCTTGACAAGACACAAAGGCGTCTACATCTCTTCTCGGGTCTAGCCCGCCGGCGTCTTCGTAAGCCCTCTGAGCCGCTTTAAACATCATCTCGCGGAAAGAGTAGTCCACAACCTCGGGCTGGAACCCGAACCAACCTATGCCTGCTATTCCTACCCTCATTAAGTACAAAGAAAAATAGGTATTTTTAACAATTGAAAGTATACTCTAATTGATTAAGTTATACATGTTCTCCACTTTCGCTTCATCACGACATTGATCGGGTGGATCCGCCGAGGCGGAGCGCGTCCTCGGGCTAGGTGCTATGCAGATAGAATCTCAGCGTGTGATTTATAGCGCCTCCAATGTCCTCAAGATCCTATCCACCCCCTCGGCCACAGAGCTGTATTTACCTCTCACCAACGCATAATGGTGGCTCGTCCAGTATTCGCCGACGACGTCGACTACTTGTGGCAAGGCCTCGGCGAGTTGCGCCTTTAGGACTCCGTCGAAATATCTGACGGCTACCTCCTTCGGCACAGCCCACATGGCTCTAAGATCCAAGACGGCCTTCAGAACGTCGTGATCGATCCGCCTCACAGGCTCGATGATCTTATGCTTCGCCTTTTCGGCTAATTGCCACACCAGGACGGAGATCTTAAAGCCACCCTATTCCTCCACCGGCGGCTTGAGCTCTATTGAAACGCCGGCCCTCAGGTAATCCACCCCCCGGCATATCTACGCACAGGGTTTCAACGGATATCCGTTTGATCTCCGCGATGACATCGTAGCTGACATATACGCCAGGACGCCCTAGGTAGCCCCACAGAGGAACGTCCGACCACCTAGTCAACACCGGCACTCTCAACGGCAATAAATAGGGGAGAACGTACTTCTCGACGTCATGTTCGAAGAGCCCGAAGTAGACGTATCTATGTATCTTGACGGCCTTCGTGTAGCCCGCCTCCAGCAGGCTGGCGTTTATCACGGCGATTTATCTCAACGCAGATAGCTTATCCGTCAACGCTGGCGGCGAGGTGTCTACGTCGAACCTGAACCTAGGGGCTCCCCTATGTTCGGCAGAACTAAATATTATATATAGACCTTAGCCCAACATGTACCCCCATCTGTTCAAGATATCGGAATATATCAACACGTAGGCTATCCTCTTCCCGTCCGCCAACAATTGCTGAGATTGGCCGGATCGCGCGCCGAGTCTCGTGAGGATCCGCTTGATCTTGTCTAAAGTGGGGACGCTTCCTAAATTGACGCGATATCTTTAGCGCCATTGTCGAGTATCTATCCCGTCGTCCACCTCGCCACGTAATCGAGTCAAGGCATGAAGTCCTCCCTGTAGGGATCAAAAGACCCTCAGGACCTGTTACGACCTGTGAGCAACATCTCCTAGATCATTAAGGCCGCCAAGACGGCTCTCCCTCGGGGGCCCGCCAGAGCATAGACCTTATTCACATCGTATAGCCCAAACGACCATAGTAGGTCCACCAGATAGGGCCAGCGTCTCCGTACGTCAAGATATCGGCATAACATTGCTCTACCGTGCAGACATAGCCTAAGCGGCTCGGCGAATATTCCACCTCGCGTTTATCGATATCCTCGACGTAGACGTCGGCCTCGAGCTTCCCTCTCAACCTAACGTCGGCTACGATCATCGTTTTACCGACCCCCGCTGCCTTCTTAAGCCACGGTATCACGTAATAAAAGACAACAGTTACGGACGAGGTGCCGCCTCTATTTATATTTCGTTGAGGTCAAGCTACCCCTACGCTATAAGCATTGTATGCTCGATCACAGAGCTCTTTTTATCTCCTCTATGGCCTCCGGATTTTCGAGCGCCGATAGGTCGCCGGGGTTGCGGCCTAAGTACACCGCCCTTATCACCCTCCTCATGATCTTGGCGTTGCGGGTCTTCGGCAACATCTTGACGAACTTTATATCCTCCACCGCGCCGAAGGCTTTGCCTAAGGCCTCCTCCGTCAGCTTGATCAACTCGCGCCTTAAGGCCTCACTGGGCTCATAGCCCGGCTTCAACACCACGAAACATACGGGCACCTCGCCCTTAATCTCATGGGGGACGCCTATACAGGCGGACTCGGCCACGGCAGGATGGGCGTTGAGGACAGTCTCAATCTCGGCGGGTCCCAGCCGCTTTCCGGCCACCTTTATGGTGTCGTCTGCCCTCCCCAGTATGTAAAAGAAGCCCTCTTCATCCACTACGGCAGCGTCGCCGTGGGCCCACACTCCAGGCCACTTGTTCCAGTAAGTCTCTAAATAGCGTTGGGGATCCCTCCAGAAGCCTCTCGTCATGCCGGGCCACACCGAGAGTACCACGAGCTCTCCCTCAACGCCAGGCGGGGCCGGCCTCCCATCCTCAGTAAACACCGCGGCTTTAGTGCCTATGCTAGGCCCGTTGAAAGAGCTGGGCTTTATGGGCCTCACCACGTAGCAACCCAATATCCCCCCTGATATCTCGGTCCCGCCGGAGTAGTTTATAATCGGTATGCGCCCCCTTCCCATGCGGTATAGCCACAGCCAGCTCTCGACGTCTATGGGCTCCCCCGTGTTGCCGAAGGCTTTGAGCGAATCCAGCTGGCCGGGCTCCGCCGCTGCGCCTATGGAGCGGAGATATCTCGTTAACGTCGCCGCCAGGCCCAAGGCGTTCACCTTGAAGCGCTCCACAAAACGCCAGAGTCTGTCCTTGGGGTAGTCTGGAGCTCCCTCGAAGAAGGCCATGGAGCCTCTGAGCAAATACGCGGCGAAGACCATCCAAGGCCCCATCATCCACCCCATGTCTGTCACCCAGCTCAAGGTCTCGCCCTCGCTCACGTCGAAGTGGAAGTAGACGTCGGCGGCGGCCTTCACGGGGAAGCCGTCGTGCGTATGGACGGTGCCTTTAGGCTTCCCCGTGGTGCCCGAGGTATATATAATCATGATGGGATCCTCTGCGTCTGCCCTCTCTACGTGGTCGCCGCCGGTCTTGAAGACCTCGGAGAGCGGCGTATAGCCGCTGCTACGTCCGGAGCGTTCCTGCACCACCACGCGCTTCACTGAGGGCGTCAAGCCGGCTCTCAGCTCCGAGAGCATATCGATCTCCTTGCCTCTCCTGTAGGAGATATCGGAGGCGAAGACGAACTTAGCCTCGCTGTCCTCGAGCCTAACCCTTATGGCCTCCTTGCCGAAGCCGCTGAAAAGCGGGACTATGACGCCGCCAGCTCTGATGGCCCCCAGCATGACCGGGATTATCTCGGGCACCATCGGCATGAAGATAGCCACGCGATCCCCCTTCTCGAGCCCGTTTCTCTTCAGCCAGCTGGCGACCGCCTTGGCTTTGTAGAGCACCTCAGAATAGCTCCAGACGGCGGTCGACCCGTCTTCCCCCTCCCATTTGACAAGGGGACGGGAGGAATCCTCCAGCTGATCCGCTATGTTGATCTTGCCGCCGACGAACCACCTAGGCCATTGGACTCCCTTGGATAGATCCAGCACCTTTATGTACTCCTCGTACCAACCAAGCTTCAACACCTCTTTCTCGAAGGAGCGCCAGAATTCCTCAGGCTTGTCAAAAGTGAGCGAGAGGAAGTCGTCAAGCCCCTTGATGCCGTGGGAGGTTATGTACTTTGCCACATTAGACTCCTCAAGGTGGTGTTTTTCTGGCCGCCATAATTCCATGTAGATCTATTTTTTATTGATTTAAAAATGATACTACGTAATCCCCAACTCTATTTTTAAGTATCTTACATTCTTAAATATCGTGAATAAACTTATATCGGAAGAAATATTTAAATAACTGGAATATATCATAATCCATGATTATAGTTAAAAACTATATAAATGGTGAATTTATTGAAGTTGAAGAACGTAGGCCAAAACACTCGCCGATTGACGGATCAGTAATAGCTGAGACGCCAGTTTCAAAACGGGAGGACGCCAAAGCGGCTATTGACGCCGCGTATGACGCCCTCAAAGCTTGGTCACAGCTCCCCGCGATTAAAAGGGCGGAGTATTTGTATAAGCTTTACGAAATTATTAAAAGCAGAGAGGAAGAGTTAATAAACATCTTAATGGTAGAGGGCGGGGGGATATATAAAAAGGCGTGGGGGGAGGTTGTCTTCACTGAGCGTCTTGTGAGAAACGCCGCGGAGCTGGCCAGACACTACGGCGGGAAGACGCTCCAATCAGACGCTGAAGGAGTTGTGTCAATGGTTTTCAAAAGGCCTAAGGGAGTGGTGGGGGTCATAACGCCGTGGAACTACCCGCTTTCAATATCCATGAAGAAAATCGCGCACGCATTAGCTACGGGGAACACCATTGTTTACAAGCCGGCCAGCGAGACTCCCGTCACCGGCTTTAAAATTGCCGAGATGATACACCAAGCCGGGTTCCCCAAGGGGGTTTTCAACCTAGTAGTGGGCCCGGGCTCCACCGTGGGGGATGAAATAGTTGTGAATAAAAAAGTGTCCCACGTCACTTTCACAGGCGAGAGCGCCACGGGGAGGGAAATTGCTAGTAAAGCTGGTGGCGCGTTGAAGACGGTTACTCTGGAGCTCGGCGGCAGCGATCCGCTCATCATACTAGACGACGCCGATTTAAACCTGGCGGTGAGAATAGCTGTATTCGGCGCCTTTTTCCACCAAGGACAGATCTGCACCTCTAGCAAGAGGATTATTGTACATGAGAGGGTTTATGACGTCTTTGTGAAGAAGTTTGTAGAGAGAGTTTCTCAACTTAAAGTGGGAGATCCGAGGGACAGGACGGTGGAACAAGGCCCCCTCATATCGCCTAGGCAAGCCGACGAGATGGAGAGGTTTTACCAAGACGCGGTGTCTAGAGGGGGCAGGGCGCTTACGGGCGGGAAGAGGGCTGGGGCGTATTTCTGGCCCACTGTATTCGTCGACGTGGATAGAAATTTTAGAATTATGAGGGAGGAAGTCTTCGGCCCAATACGCCCGGTGGTGCCGGTTAAAAACGACGACGAGGCTGTTGAAGTTGCAAACGACACGGAGTACGGCCTCTCGGCGGCGGTGGTTACCACTAATATAAATAGGGCCTTTAAAATCGCAGAGGCGATTGAAAGCGGCATGGTGCACATCAACGACGTGACAATGCTTGAGGAATCCCACGTGCCCTTCGGGGGGATTAAGGCGAGCGGCTTCGGCAGAGAGGGGGGCGAGTGGTCTTTCCACGAGACTACTTACGATCGCTGGTTGACTATTACGCTGAGGGAGAGGAAGTACCCCATATGAGGGAATACGCCGGCGGGAAGATAAGGCTGGAGCAAGTGGAGGAGGGGATATACCAGCTGTTAATAAATTACCCCGAGAGGTTAAACATAATTACTTTGGAAATGCGGCGCGCCATCGGCGAGGCCCTGGGGGATTTATTAAAAACAGAGGCGCGGGTGTTAATAGTGGCCTCTGCGGGGGATAGGGCTTTTTCGGCCGGAGGCGATATGGGGGAGTTTTTAAAAACCACTACGACAGACCTGTTAGACTGGGGGAAGACGTTGGTGGAGCTGGAGGAGTTGCCTATACCGACTATAGCAGAATTAAAGGGCTATGTTTTAGGAGGGGGGCTGGAGCTGGCCCTTTCGTGCGACATACGCATCGCCTCAACTAATGCCGTAATCGGCCTCCCTGAGGTTAGGCTGGGAATGGTGCCAGCCAGCGGTGGCCTGACTAGATTTGTAAAAGCCCTGGGCCCTCTCAGGGCGAAGTACTACATCCTATTGGGCAAGAGGATGACCGCAGAGGAGGCGCTGAAATTGGGGCTTGTGGACGAGGTAGTTCCGCCGGAGGGACTGAGGGGGAGGGTATTAGAAATCGCCAGAGAGCTCAGAGAGCTGCCGCCTCTTGCCTTAAAGGAGGCGAAGAAGCTGGTGTCTATGATAGCAGATGCGCCGAGGGAAGTGGGCTTTGACCTAGAGCGTAAAACCTTTGGGGTTTTGAGATACAGCAGAGATTTCGAAGAGGGGATAAAGGCGTTTTTTGAAAAAAGAAGGCCTAACTACACGGGGGCATGACCTATAGAGAGGGGCTGAGGTTTGTCACTGGCGCCGGGGAGTACATAGACGACTTGCCCGAGCCCAGGGGGGTTTTGCACATGGCGATATACAGAAGCCCCTACCCCCACGCGAGGATTAAAAAAGTGGACGTTTCCGACGTCTGGAAGCGCGGGGGCGCGGCCTACGCCCCAGAGGACCTCTTGAGAATAATTAAAAACCCCATCCCCAACGCCTTGGGCCTGCCGATAAAATACTATCCAATCGCCGTCGGCAAAGCTAGGTATTACGGCGAGCCAGTGGCGGTGGTCCTCGCCAGGGATAAGTACAAGGCCGTTGATCTGCTTGATTACGTCAATGTGGACTTCGAGCCCTTGGAGCCTGTGGCGTCTATAGAAGACGCGCTCAGAGGGAGGGCGCTCGTACACGAAGAGCTGGGCACAAACGTCGCAACTGTGAGGCATATGTCGTTTGGCGACGTGGACAAGGCCTTTAAAATCGCCGACGTGGTGGAGAAGTTCCAGTTTAAATTCCCCAGGCATACTGCAATGCCGTTAGAGCCGTATGGAGTAATCGCCGACTACAGGGGGGATGAGCTGGAGATTTGGGCAAATATCCAAGGCCCCGCCCTTTATATGTACTTCATATCAAGAGCGCTTGACTTGCCCACTTCAAAAATTAGGCTACAAACCCCCAGAGACATAGGGGGCAGCTTCGGCATTAAATACTCCCTCTATCCCTATATAATTCTCGCCGCAACCGCCTCAAGGCTTGCCAACGCGCCTGTGAAATGGATTGAAACTAGGATTGAAAGCCTAGTTGCCAGTAGTTCAAACGGCGAGAGAGCCGGCACTGTGGAAATCGCCGCGTCTAAAGAGGGGCGTATACTGGCCGTTAAATACGACTTTGTAGAAGACGTCGGCGCCTATCTTAGGCCGCCTGAGCCGGGGGCGTTGTATAGAGTTCACGGCAATTTAAACGGCGCTTATGACATAAGGGCTATTGAAGTGAGGCATACGGTGGTGTTCACTAACAGAATGCCCACGGGGCTTAACAGAGGTTACGGAGGCCCTCAGTTTTACTTTGCGCTGGAGAGGGCGGTGGACGAATTGGCCCGGAGGCTTGGGATAGATCCCTTTGAAATAAGGCTGAGAAATCTAATAAGCCAATTCCCGTTGGAAAAGTACGGCTGGCGTTTTTACGAAACAGTGACTGGCGGCCTCTACCCCATGCAAGATTACGCCAGAGTATTAAAAGCGCTGGAGCCGGAGTATAGAAAATGGCGCGATTTGCAGAGGAGGGGGATGAGGGTGGGCGTGGGAATTGCTGTGGTTATCGAGCCGAGCGGAACTAATCTGGGCTATGTGGACGTGGCCCTACAGGCGGAGAGGAGGAAGTACCCCCACTCCGGCTCGGGGGAGTACGTAACTATAAGCGTCGATCCCCACGGGGCGGTGAATGTGTTTGTAAACGCCACTAACGAGGGGCTGGGCCACGAGACCGCGCTGGCCGAAGTGGTGGCGAGGGAGCTCGAAATAGATCCCAGTAACGTAAAAGTGATTTACAGAGTTGACACCTCTCTAACCTGGTCGTTGTCCAGCGGGAGTTATTCGAGTAGATTCGCTCCCGTGGTCGCCAGTGCGGCTATATTGGCGGCGAGGATAATTAAAGAGAAGATCATCGCTCTAGGCTCTGCGTTATTAGGGGCGGGCCGCGTCGTGTATCAAAAAGGGGTTGTATACGACGAGGCAAATCCCAACAGGAAGCTTGACTTAAGGCAACTGGCCTCCGCCGTCCACTGGGATCCAGGCGGCTTGCCGGAGGGCGTAGACGCAAATCTCTCAGCTACTGTGTTCTTCCACCCGCCCACGGTCAAGGCCCCCGTCGGGGATAGAGTCAACTCCTCCGCGGCGTATGCAATACAAGCCCATTTAGCTGTAGTGGAGGAGGCAGAGGGCGAGCTTAGGCTTTTAAAATACGTCGTTTCCCACGACGCCGGGAGGATTTTGAAAAAAGAGCTGTTAGAGGGCCAGCTCCTCGGGGGGATACACCACGGGGTTTGTATGGCGCTGTATGAGGAATTGAAATATGACGAAAACGCGTCGCCGAAGTCCCTATTGTTAGAGACTTACGGAACGCCGGATTTGTCCCAGTTTGTAGGCGTGGACGTTGAATTAATTCATTTCGAGACTCCCGTGGGGTACCTCCCCTCAGGCGCTTTGGGATCAGGCGAGGGGCCAGTCATGGGGGCGCCGGCCGCTATTGCCAACGCCGTGGCGGACTTATACAAAAAGACAATAAGCTCGTTGCCGCTATGAGACCTCCCTACCCCCGGCATTTTAAATACATCAAAGCCAACAGCGTGGAGGAGGCGTTGCAGTACGTAGAGGAGGGCTATAGGCCGCTGGCAGGGGGCCAGTCCATCTCCACGTTGTTAAAACTCGGCGTAGTTGCGCACGAGGGGCTGGTGGACATCTTTGAACTAGACGAGTTGCGCTATATACGCGAGGAGGAGAAGCTGAAAATAGGCGCTTTACTTACGCACAACGACGTAGCGATGCACGAGACCGTGGTGAGGTGGGCCCCTGCCCTCTCCCTGGCCGCGTGGCATATAGCAGATCTCCAGGTGAGAAATAGGGGAACTATCGGGGGCTCCCTAGCCCACGCAGACCCCGCGGCTAATTACCCGGCGGTGTTAGCCGCATTAAACGCAGAAGTAGCCGTGAGGAGGAAAAAAGGCGTTTACATATATCCCATCTCCCAGTTTATTAAAGGCCCCTACGAGACGGAGGCCGAGGACGGGTTAGTCGTCGAGATAGCCGTGCCTAAGTGGAGCAGACAGTGCGTAGTGGTGTATAAGAGGAGGGGCGCCTCCTATCCCAGTCTGATAATAGCCGTAGCCGCCGAGGAGGAAAACGGCGTTGTGACAAAATCAAGGATAGCAGTAGGCGGCTTGTACACAAGGCCCGTGGTGCTGGAGGGGGCGCTGGACGGCTTAACGCCGGCCGAGGCCAAGGATAGGGCTGATAAAATCGCCGCTGAAATGCCAGAAGGCGAGCCGTACGACGATCCCCATATGAAATACGATGAGAAGAGAAGGCTTTTGCCTATTTTTATGTCAAAAGCCTTGGCCCAGCTCTCGGGGAGGGCCGAGTGGACTTTGCCTAAAAAGAGGGAGGTGGAGAAGTGGAGGGGCTCGGGGGGAAACTCCGCGTGGATAAACGGCGGGGAGTTCATAATTGACGCGGAGCCGAGGAGACTGCTTATTGACTTCCTTAGGGAAAAGGGATTTAAAGAGGTAAAACGGGGGTGCGACGAGGGCCGTTGCGGCGCGTGCACAGTGCTATTAGACGGACGCGCCGTTAAGTCTTGTACTATCTTCGCAGTACAAGCCGCGGGGCATAGAGTGGAGACCGTGCGCTCCTTACAGCGCGGGGGGCAGTTGCACCCAGTTCAAAAGGCGTTTCTCGAAGAGTACGCCATGCAGTGCGGTTACTGCACCCACGGCTTTATAATGGCCGCTGTGGACTACTTGAGAATAGACCCGCAGGCGAGAGACGACGTCTTGAAGCTCTCTGTAAAAAATATATGTAGATGTACAGGCTATTTAAATATAATTAAAGCTATTAAAAAAGCCTCTGTATATTTACAATCTAAGTAAATTTCGACTTTAAGAACTTATATATTGTATTTAATATAATTTCATTTGTCCCCTCGTAGATCTCTGTCACTTTGGCGTCGCGGTACAGCATCTCCACATGGGAGTCCGTGGAGTAGCCGTAGCCGCCTAGAATTTGAACCGCCAATCTGGCCGTTTCAACGGCAGTACGCGAGCCCATTAGCTTAGCCACTTGGGCATACAGCGGAAAATCTGGGTGGTTCTCGTCCCGCATCTTAGCCGTTTTGTATACTAACGCCCTCAGCGCCTCTACTCTTGCGTACATCTCCGCCAGGTAGTGCTGAATTGCTTGGAAATCCGCTATGAGCCTCCCAAAGGCCTCTCTCTTGTGCGCGTAATCATACGCCTGGTAAAAGGCCTCCTCGGCGATTCCCAGCCCTATGGCCCCTACGTTAAGTCTCCCCATATTTATCCCCCACATGGCCACACTCCATCCCCCGTTCACCTCGCCTACTACGTCCTCGTCGCCGGCTTTACAGCTGTTGAATTTTACCTCGGCGGTGCCAGTGCCCCTCACCCCCATTACCTCAATGGGGGTTGCCTCCACACAATTACTCCGCGGTATTAAAAACGCCGTAATTGCCTTATGCCTCGCCTCAAGCGGGCCCGTCCTCGCGAAGAGGAGGTAGTAGTCTGCATATAAGCCGCTAGTTATCCACATCTTGTGGCCGTTTATAACCCACTCCCCGCCGATTTTCTCAGCCCTAGTTCGTATAGCCGCTGCGTCTGAGCCGCAACAAGGCTCCGAGAGGGCGAAGGCGACGATTACCTCTCCGGCGGCGACTTTCGGCAGGATTTCCTCCTTCATTCTCTTCGTCCCGTTGTGATATATATTTTCGGCAATCATAGAGCTCTGTATCTCCATAATAGTGGCCACGCCAGGGCTGGCCCTAGCTAGCTCCTCCACCACTAGTATGTGAGTTAGAGTATCTGCGCCAGCGCCGCCAAACTCCGGAGGCAACGTGGGGGCGAGGAAGTTGAGCTCACCCAATTTCCTAATGATATCCCTGGGATAGGCGCCCCTATCAATATCCCTAGCCCGCGTCCTTACATACTGGTTTACAAATTCTCTAATAATTTTTAAAGACACTTCATATTCAGACCATCCCATGTACAATTTTCAAATTTGTAAATTTAAAATTTAATTATCATCTCTGCTAAATCGCTATTTTTTCTATTTAACCAAGTAAAACAGATAATAAAATTTAGTATAATTTAGTAATCCCCTGACAAATCCTAAATAAAAAGCATCCACAAACAAAGCTATAATGAATAAAGATAACCTGTAATCATAAAACAAAGTCGGAATAATTAAAATAACTAAAATAACAGACATTAAAAATAAAGATGATGAAGTGTAAGAGTGATCTTTTTTCTCTGATAAGA
>FWWM01005391.1_pt1 | contig 28073 bp, 21 predicted proteins | sample 2228351 | NCBI WGS metagenome assembly FWWM01 (sample SAMEA103939774, study PRJEB20133) | metagenome | reverse complement strand
ACCGGGCGAGCTGGTCAAGCTGGAAGACCCCGAATTTGAGCGCATGTTCAAAGTCTACTCCACCGACCAGATTGAGGCGCGCTACATTTTGACGCCCAGCCTGATGGCGCGGATTGTGGACTTCGCTAAGAAGACCCGCGCCTCCATTCGGCTTTCGTTTGTGAACTCGCGCCTGTATTTGGCGATACCGACTTGGCACAACTACTTTGAGCCGCCCTCGCTGTTCGCGCCTGCCTATACGCTTGCCAAAAGCGAAACGCTCCAGCGCTACCTTGCCGAACTCGCCTTCGCGCTCAGCGTCGTGGACGAATTGAACCTCAACACCCGCATTTGGGGGAAGCGGTAAGTCAGAGTGAATTAACTCTGGGCAGCTCGCAGCCAGCACCCCTGTCCCCGCTAAATTTCCTGCCCCCTCATGCCATAATCTTAACTATGCGACGGATCGACTGACTCATTTCCAAGAATTGGGAGGTACCTGAAGCATGCGAAGTAAGCAGTGGAGCTGGAAATGGAGCGTTATTGTCGCAGCTGTCCTCGCAGGTGTGTGGAATAGCGGTTTTGGTCAAGTTCTGTCGCGTCTGGGGCAGGTTTACGACGACCCCCCAGGCGTTCAAAGCGTGTTCGAGGGCAACTGGATTTACTCGCTGAGCAGCACTCAGTTGCTGATTACCCTAGAAGCTAATTCTGCGCTGGTCAAGCGCGGTGTGCTGTCGCGCCCCGGAATGCGGAGCGGCTACACCACAGCGATTGCCAAGGGCGGCAATCTGGTCTACATCGCCAACGACAGCGTCTTTCCCAGCGCGTCGTATCTGACCATCGTGAATGTATCGAACCCCGCTTCGCCCAGCATCGTTGTCGATTTTCAGATGCCCAGCAGCGTGCCATCCACGCTCAGCATCGTCAAAAACGGCAACTACCTCTACATGTTCCCCGAATCGGGCGACATGCAGGTGGTGGATATCTCTAACCCTGCCTCGCCTGCGATTGTGCGTTCCGTCAGTATGACGGGATCAGGTGGCGTGGTGGTGGGCAATCGGCTCTACACGGCGGAGCGCAGCAACGGTGTGGGCGTGTGGGATGTGAGCCAGCCCGATAACCCCAACCGCATCGGCAGGGCGAACCTCACGGGCAACATCCAGGAAGTGCTCGTTTCGGGTTCGCGGCTCTATGCGCTCAGCGGCTTCTCGCCGACGGCGTTGCACATCCTGGATCTCAGCAACCCCGACTCGCCCACTTTGCTGGCGACTTTCAACACAACTTATATCGCCGATATGGCGTCCTACGGCAACTACCTCTACCTCTCGAGCGGCTTGGGCAAAACCCAGATTGTGGATGTCAGCAACCCCAGTGCGCCCGCGGAAGTGGCGGTGCTTGACCTTGGGCGCGTGCAGGCGATAGAGCCTGCCAGCGCGCGCCTGCTGACCGCAGGCTCCTCGTGGCTGCGCGTGTACAGCCTGAGCAACCCGACCAACCCAACACGCACCGCCGAGTACACCGTGCCTGCGCCCGACGCAGCGGTTAAAAGCGGCGACCGGGTCTACACCGCCGAGGAGCTGGGAGTCGGCGTATACAACCTCGCTACCCCCTCTTCCCCAACATTCGAACAGGTTGTTCCTGTGAGCCTGAACTGCCGCGAAATCGCCCAAATCAGCGCGGACACCTTCGCAGTGGCGCACGAGGGCAACCTCAGCTTCGTGCGGTTTACAGGAGGCAGCGGAAATGTGGTCTGGACGCACACAGCAACGCCCCCCAGCCAGTCGATGTGGTACGACCGCTTGCGAGTCAGCGGGAATGTGCTGGCGTTCGCCTGCTCCCCGACCTTCAATAGCGTGCGGTTGATCGATATTTCCAATCCCGAATCGCCTCAAGTCGGGGCGGACATCAGGTTCATCGTGAACTTTGATGTCGGCGGCGGCTACCTCTACTCTGCGTTCAGCACAAGTCCTTCCAATTTCAGGATCTACTCCATCGCTGATATTAACAGCCCCACCCAGGTCGCTTCGCTGGACATTCCGTTTTCCGCCAGCGATATTGCGGTTGGCGGCAGCTACGCGCTGGTGACGGGTTCCAGCGGCGAGCTGGCGCTCGTGGATGTGTCTAACCCTGCAGCGCCCCAGCTAATTGCCCAGCGCACGATGGCAGGCGCCTCGATGCCGAAGGTGAGATATGATAACGGCTACTTTTTTGTGTACGACGGAAGTAATCGCAAACTGGAGGTCTATCGCGTTGCCGACTTTCCCAACTTCAACCCGTATCGCACTCAGACGCTGGACACCTATGGAATAAGGCATCTCTACTTTGACCAAAATATCGTGATAGGCTCTGCAAGCACGGAGGGACTGATTGTGTACCAGAACCTGCTCGGCACGAGTGGGATGACAATTACCCTCGTGACGCCGAACCGCGCAGGCAACGCGGGCGCGCTGACGATTATGATAGAAGGCAGCGGGTTCCCCCAGAACGCCACTGTGCGCTTGGAGCGTGGCAGCGTAGTCATTGAACCCACCAGCGTCGTGGTGCGCAGTGCCAACCGTATCGACGCCACCTTTGATTTCACGGGTCAGCCCGTGAATACGCAGTGGGATGTGGTGGTGCGTAGCCCCGACAACGCCGAAGCCCGTTTACCAAGCGCCCTGACCATCGTGGAACCTGTGCCTACGATTAGCTCTATTTCGCCCAATCGAACGCTTCCGAGTCGTTCCGTCACGCTCACGATTAGTGGAGAACTGTTCACCCCGAACGCACGGGTGGAGATTCGTCCTTCAGAGAGCGACACTTTCACGCCGATAAGCGCCCGCAGTGTCCAATTCGTCAGCCAGCGCCAGCTAAGCGCGACCTTCGACCTCAGCCCGCTACATGTCCTAAACCTAAGTTATGACCGTACGGTGAGCGTGGTGGTCACCAACACCAACAACCGGAGTGCTTCAGGCACGCTGATTGTGCGCGGACCCAATCTCGACCTCCAAGTCGCCGAAACCGTGTTTGCGTTGCGTGAAAATCAGGACCTTGCAGTGGAGGTTGTGGTCAGTGGCGCGGTGGAAGGCGAACCCATCGAATTCGAGATGTACGGCTGGGTAGGAAGCGACAGCCGTACCATTCGCCCTGCCCGAACCGAGGCGTTGGGCAGTGGGCGCTGGCGACTCACTTTCAACCGTGCAGAAGCCTTACCAAACGGCTTCCTCCAAAGCTGGACGCCTGGCGTGCGCCAGCTGGGCGCACGCGACACCAGCGACACCATATCCGTACACCAGTATCGCGGCGTACGCATGGAGACGGGTATCCCACAGTTCAGCAACCTGATTCGCCCCCTGACGATTTCCGTGCTGGCGTTTGACGCCGACGAGAACACGACCTTTGTGCTGCGCAAAGGCGATGTCGTGCGCGAGCCGACCCAAATTACGCGCAACACCCAGACATATGCAGGCGGTACCGTTTTTGAGGGAACTTTCCCCATCCAACTCACCGACCTCGGACAGTGGAGCATCGAGGTGCGCTACGGCGACGAGACCAAGACCATCGCGAACGCCCTTGAAATCATCAAGGGGACTCCATACATTTCCCGGGCTGACTGGCGGCTTTCGCCGTGGCAACGCGACTCGCAGATTGTGCTGCGCGGGAGTGGCTTCCACGAGGGGATGCGAGGGGTGCTTGTCATAGAGAACCCCAACGCCGTGATTGATGCCTCTGAAATCACGGCGACCGCAGTCACCGTCAATTCCGATGGCACGGAGGCGACCCTCGTGTTCGAAAACCTCTTCGATGCCATCCGAGCGCCTTCACAGTTCCGTTTGGAACTGCGCTCGCCGTATGCAAACTCGGTCAGCTGGTACAACTGGCAATCGTTTGCTCCACCGTCCGTGAGGATGCCCGCTCGGTGGGGTCCCAGCTTCTTCCGTGCAGGGCGGTGGGAGACCTTCACGGTGGCTGTTTCGACAGGTGGGCAGATCGACGCGCCTATACTCTCATTTGTCGTACCGTTTACCGAGAGCGACCTGAATTCAGGCGCATATGACTTCGAGTACCGCATCGTAGACACATACACGGGACGCGTCCTGCAAAGTGGGCGACGCCGCGCAACGCCTGAGAATGTCCTTTTGGTCGCTCAGCTGCCTCCGATGCCCGCCGACACGACGCGCTACATCAATATCGAGATACGCGCCTTCAGCAGCGGGCGCGCAGCAGCGCCACACCCACAGCTCACTCGCGGGCGCGTGGTAGTGGTCGCGTATGTCGCTGTATCAGGGCTGTTCATCGCAGGCTCTATGGTGCTGAAGGCAAGCTGCGAAGTGTTCCAGAGATACGGCTTGCAAACCGCCATCGCGACCGCCCTTGCAGAGCAAGACTTTTACGATCTGACTGGCTCGCAACGTAGCGCACTATTGGATTGGTTGCTTGAAGAGCGCAATATGCGCGCACTCCTTAATACCTTCTCTTACACCAACAAGAGTGTGTTCGATTATTTCGGTTCGGAAATTACGAGCGAGATTGTCGGACGCGGCGCCGATGCTATCAAACAAGCCATCTCGACTAAGGTGAATTACTACCTGCTTGGCAAGTTCTCGCGCCTAGATAGCGACAAGCGAAGAGAATATGCCGAGCTCCTAACAAACGCCTACTTTGATCTCTGGCAAGCGCAGAACGCACTACGCAGTGGCGACGCCACTGACATCGTGAAGAGCAAATCGGAACAGATTCTCGGGGAGATATGGAAACTGGCGACTTCCGAAGCCAGTGAAACTCCTCTGGAACCCCCTGCTGGCTTGGATCTAAGCCAGATCCCCGCAGAAGCGCTTGGTGCTCTCCTTAATGCCACGGCGAATACTTTCCTTTCGGTGGCGACGGGGTGTATTGAGCGCTCCCGCAAGTTAGAACAACTATTTACTCAGGTGCAGAATGTTCAACCGCTCCCTGTGCGCACCTCCTGGGACCCCAACGAGAAGCGCGGCACGCAGGGAGTGGCAGGCTACATCGCGCCTGACCAGAGCATCGTGTACGAGATTCTGTTCGAGAACCTGCCCACGGCTACTGCAGGCGCGGAAGAGGTACTGGTGGAAGATACCCTGCCAGAGGCGTTAGACCCCAGCACGCTGGAGTTCTTCGAGGTCCAGGTGGGCGACAAGCGAGTGAGCCTGCCCGAAGGCACGAACACGCTCAACACGCAGATCGACCTGCGTCCGAACCGCCCTGTGGTGGTGCGTGTGGTCAGCGACTACGACCCCAGCACGCGCAAGCTGAGCGTGCGCTTCAGCGGTATCGACCCGAACACGAACGATTACTATCAGGAGGGCTTCCTGCCGCCGAACACGAACCCGCCGCAGGGCGAGGGCGCGGTGCGGTTCCGAATTCGCCCGCGCGAAGATGTCGCCTCGGGCACGCGCATCGACAACCACGCTGTTATTACCTTCGACCCACACCTACAGGCGAACCCGCCGATTGTGACGAACACGCATTCGCTCACGCTGGACAAGCAGCCGCCCGCCATTACAGTCGAGTCGCCTGACAGCACGACTTTGCCCACCACAAAAGCGACCCTGCGCTGGAGCGCGACCGACGATGCGTCGGGCGTGGCAGAGGTGGAAATCTGGGCGCAGGAGGGCGATGGCGCGCGCCGACTGGGGTACACCAGCGCGACAGGTGAGCGCAACGAGTCGGGCACCGTGCTGGTGCGGGCGCGCCGATTCGGCGACGAGACGCGCATCATCACGCGCGGGCGCGACCGCGTGGGCAACCTCGTGCCCTTCGGCGACACACCTCAACTCACTCTGCGCTTCGGGCAACCTCCTCAGTTCAGCGCAGGCTTGCACCTCGTCGGCATCCCCGTGCAGCTGGACAACCCCGATGTGCAAGCCGCCTTCGGCTTCCAGAACGACCAGTGGGCGACCTACAATCCCGCAACAGGTCAGTATGTGCAGCATCCCGACAGCGGCGCGTCGCCCCAAATCGGGCGCGGCTACTGGGTGGTGCTGCCCAACCCCGTGCAGCCGAATATCGTAGGGAATCTCCCGGATCCAGAGCAGAGCTACACGATTGCGCTTCAGCAGGGTTGGAACCTGATTGCGAACCCGTGGACCGAGCCGCTGGTGTGGAACCGCGCAGCGATTGGCGTGCGTGTGAATGGCGTCTCGTACACGCTGGATCAGGCGGTTGCCCAACAGTTCGTAGAGCCGTATCTGTGGGGTTGGGAGCCGAACCCCTCTAACTCCCAGCAAGGACGCTACCGCCTTATATACGACGCCCAGCTGCTGAACGGGATTGACCACCAACTGCAACCGTGGCGCGGGTACTGGATCTACGCGCACCAGCCGTGTGAGCTGGTGCTGCCCACGCCCGAAGTCGCTGCCAGCACGCCGTCGCGTAGTCGCAACCCCGCGACCCAAGGTGGCTGGAGCCTGCGGATTGGAGCGCACTGGGGCGACCAATACGACGAGGTGATGGTGGGCGTTTCGGGCACGGAGCAGGGGCTCCAGGTAGCGATGCCACCCGCACCTCCTGGTCGCGCTGCAGCAACGGGCGTGCAGCTGCGCTTGGTGCGCGAGGGAAGAGCGATGGAAGCAGACATTCTCCCCCGCTCGCGCTCGCAGCAACGCTGGACGCTGGAGCTAAGCGTGCCTCCCAGCGACGCGCCGCGCACGCTCCTGCTGACCACACCCGACATTGCGTATCTGCCGCGAGGGGTCAACCCGATGCTGCGGGATTTAGAGACGGGTGCGCAGCGGCTCCTGCGTAGCAGTGCTGGCTGGCAAATCCCTGTCCCGCCAGAAGGGCTTTCCAAACGCTTCGAGCTGAGCCTTGTCAGCACCAGTCGACTGTTGCGAATCACCAACCTGCAGGTACAGGGTGGACGCAGTGCAGGCGGAGCCTACACAGTGCGGTTCACCCTCAGCGACTCGGCAAAGGTTACGGTCGCCATCCAAGCAGGGGGGCGCACAGTGCGCACTTTGGAGCAGGGGCGCAGCCGCAGTCTGGGTTCACACCAGTTGGTTTGGGAGGGGCGCGACCAACAAGGACGCGCCTTGCCGCCTGGCTCGTACACCCTTGTCATTCGAGCAGAAACGGACGACGGGCAAGTCGCCCGTGCCACGCTCCCTCTTGTGCTCACACGCTAAGGAGGTCAAACGATGTCTCTACGATACATATGGTCGGTGCTGGCGTTAGGGCTGTTCTTATCTGGCTGTGGTGGAGGCGGTGGCGGTCTCAGCGACACGAACCCGCCCCAGATTAGCCGAGTGGAATTGGAGCGTTCTTCCCAAACGCTGTATATATGGGCTATCGTCGCGGATGCCGAGAGTGGAGTTGCCAGTGTGGTGGCGCAAGTGGTGGCAAATAACCAAACCCAACAAGTAGTTCTTCAAGCACAGGGCAATAACCACTACCGCGCCGCGCTGCCGAGCAACACTGCCCGCGTTGCTGTCAGGGCTCGCGACTACGCTGGCAATGAGCGCACCAGCGATGAACTGATTGCTCCGCCGCCTGCCCCGCCTTTCTAACGCAGATAGAGACGCCCCCAGCCTTGGGGGCGTCTCTTTTGGTGAGGCTCTACGATTGGGGCGCCCTTTCCATTTGCCCTCAGATTCCTACTTCCCCCGTGGCGATTCGTAGACCGCAAAAGCGTTGTGGTTGTGGATGGACTCTATCGACTCGCACTCCACACGGAACCAGCAGAGCTCTTCGCGGCTCTGGAGCCGAAGGGTAAGCTCGCGCGCGACATCTTCCACAAAACGGGGCGTCTCATAGGAACGCTCGGTAATATATTTTTCGTCAGGGCGCTTCAATACAGGATAGACCAACGCGCTCGCCGATTCTTGCACCAACGGCAAGTAGGCTTCGGGCAGGCGTGGCAGGCGGTCTTTCGTGCGGAGCCACAGGCGTACAATCGCCCGCTGGTTGTGCGCACCGTAATCGGAAATCTCTTTACTGCAGGGGCAGAGCGTCATCGCAGGGAAGGCGAAATGGCTCTCTGCCATCGACGCGCCGTTGTTGAGCGTGCAGTCCCACTCGACATCCACATCCAGCAAGCCTGACGCTTGAGTTGCGGGGGCATAGACCGTGAGAAAATAGGGAAACCGCAATTTGAGATGGGCGCGCCGACTCCGCAGGCGCTCCTGGGTAAGCTGCAACAACGCCCGCACCGATTCCGGCGACTGGGGCGTGCTCGCCCACTCATAGAGCGTGGAGACCAGCCGACTCATATGCGTGCCCCGCTGCTCGGCGTCGATGTCCACACTCAAATCGGCTACGGCAATCACGGTCTGCTCGGTTTGGGCTTCCCCTATCAAACGGATGGGCAACCGCAGTCCCCGAATCCCCACTGCATGGAGCGCTACGCCGCGCCTGTCCCGCTCACTTGCCACATCGGGCAAATCAACGCGCTTTTTCATACGCCGATTATAATACCCTAAACCGTTCGGAATAGGGTATCCTATCTTGCCGATGTGGGCGAAGTGGGCGACGAGTGTGAGCATATGGTGGCTGATGGGGGTTGCTTGCGCACAAACCCAAATCCGTGTGGAGTCTCTTTTGGGCGACTCGACGCAGGCGAATCCCGCCCCCGTTCGGATTGAGTTTCAGCAGGGCGGAAGCGCCACCGAAGGCACGCTGATTTTGCGCCGCCGCCCTCAGGTTGAGGAGCATTATCCCCTCCAGCTGCCCCCCAACGCACGCAAGAGCCTCACGCTCGCTGTCGGAAAGGACGCCGTAGACCTGTGGTGGCACGCTCAGGACGGCACGCGCGCTGCCGTTGAACTGCCCTACCCCACGGAGGAGCATGTGCCAGTTGCTATCGTGGGGGATGTGAAGGGCGGGTTTCAGGTGGTTTCCCAGATTGAGGCAGAGTGGCGCAGGAACGACACGCTCTACTGGCGTCCTGTTTATTGGTCGCCCGAAGCGTTGCCGACCGACTGGCAGGCGCTGTCGGGTCTTCGAGCGATCGTGCTGGTGGACGGCGCGGAGCGGCTCTCTGAATCGCAGTGGCGCGCGCTCGCTACATGGATGCTGACAGGAGGGCATCTGATGGTTTCGCTGGGCGGGGCGCTGCGACTCACGCTTAACGCGACGCCCCTGAAGCCATACCTGCCCCCGATGGGTACGCCCGTGAAGCGAGTGGTTATATACAACAATCGCCCCAGCGAATATGCGATTATCCCGACCACGCCTCCGCCCAGTGGCTGGAGGGTAGAGCGCGACGGGGAGGCTATCATTTCCCTCTCGCGCCCTGTGTTTGCGGGGAAACTTACCTTCGTGTTGAGCGATCTGACCAGCCCTGCATGGCGGAATCCGTGGTTCGCCTCTGAGCGCTGGCAGGGGTGGCTTTCATACAAAGACACACGAGTGCCCGCCGAGCAAATACAGGCAATGCTCAACATAGAAACACCGCACCCCACGGCGATAACGCCCCAACAGCTTGCAGGCGTACTGACGCTGATGACGCTCACGCCGATTGGGGTGGCGGTCATCTGGCACAGGCTCCGTTCGCGGGGACGGCTGGCGCACGCGATGCCGTGGCTGGTGGGGTGGGCGCTGGTCTCCACAGGGGCGACGCTAATAGCGCTACCCCGTGAGGCCAGCCAACCGCAGAGCCTGCTCTCCCAGATATTCCTGATGGACCCCGCTTTGCCTGTAGCGGCGCGCGCTGTTGTCGTCTACTTCCCCGTGCGTCCAGGCGTGCAAACCCTCACCGCGCCTACCGACACGCGCTGGGAGGTGCGCCCCGGACATGGCGTCATGGCGCAAGTTCGCTACGAAGACCGCCCGAAAATCGCGCTCCGCGCACGGGGGCGTTCGGCGGCATGGCTTTTGAGCGTGGAGCCAGTGGTTCCGCCCGTGCGTGCCTTCTGGCAGGGCGGGAATCTGGTGCTGGAAGCCATGCAGGGCGCCTTCGTGAGTGAGGCACAGACTGACTACTTCACAACATTTCAGCCCACGACGCCGAAGCGGCGCCTGATGGTTCCCCGAAACACCCTCGCAACAGCGCGTGCCGTTTTCGTAAGGATGCGCGGTCTACCGTATTCCATTGAGCCGACCCCTGAGCAGGAGGTTGCGGTCGCATGCATCGCGATTCCGTGAAAGTGGAGAGCCTGTGGGCGCAGATTCGCGCATGGTGGGAGGAATATTTCACCGATAACCCCGCCATTTGGCTGCTGCTGCGCCAGTTTCGGTACGATTTGATGCGCAGCACGGGCAGTGTGCGCACCATCGAGCAGGCAATCGCCCAGGCGCAAGCCGCAGGCGACGCGGAAGCGATGCGGGAAGCCCTACAACGGGCAGGGGTCTATCTGCAAATCCCCTACTCATGGCAGTTCTGGCGGCGCAGCGACTGGCTCAAAGGCGGCTTCTGGTGGCTGATAGGGCTGAGCCTGTTCATTATGAACGCACAGTTCGGATGGTCTCAGGTAGTTTCTCAGAGGGACAGTTTTGTTTACGAGATTGTTGTGGGTGGACTGGGGATTTTTTTGGCGGTGCTACAGGGCGGCTTCTATACAATGTTTTTTCGGGAGCGCCAGATGGGCACGCTGATGTTTTTGCGCCTGACACGGCTGAGCAGCCGGCACTTCGTGTACGGCGCGGCAATCGTGAACGCCTGTGTGCGGTTTTTCAAAATCTATCTGCTGGTGGCGATGCCGTTTGTCGGGTTTCTGTTAATGCTCGAGACCGACTCGCTGTGGGCTTCGTTCTACTACGCGGTCGTGGCGGGCTGGGTTCTCTGGGCGTTCGCCGTGCTGTGGGCGGTGGTGAGCAGTTATCTGTTGCCACGACGCCTGACGGCGGCAGAGATAACGCTCACTTACCTATTCCACACAATTCTTCTTACCCTGTTCTGGCTTGGGGGCACCACGCTGATTGGACTCTGGCTCGACTGGGCAAAGCAGTCGGGCTTTCTGAGCCTTCCGCCGTGGCTGTGGGTGTTGCACCGCGAGTGGTGGATTAGTCTGCATCCTTCGGTAGCGGTGGGGGCGCTGCCGCATGTTCCGTCGCTCCTGTGGGGCTGGGTGCATGGGGCGCTCTATCTGGCTCTGGCGCGATTGATGTTACCTTCCGTATTGCGCGTTGTGCAGCGGGCGTTGAACCAGCCAGAACATGTTGAGGGGTCGAATCGGGGGGAGTGGGGCTAATGCTGTACGAGATTCGCCTGCTGTTTGGGATGGAGTTTCGGCGCTATCTGCGCTCGCGCCGATTCTGGCGCGTGGTGATGACCAGCACAGGCTTTGTGGCGTTTTTGAGTCTGATGCTGGCGATGCTTCTGTTTGGAGTGCCCGCACAGGCGCAGCAGGTGCTCCGCAGCTTTGTGTATCTGTTTGACCTGATGTGGGTTGTGTGGAGTATTGTTTACCTTATCGCGGAGGCGGTTCTGGTGCGCGAGGTGTTCAGCGACGCCTATCGCACGCGCCCGCTGACCGATATTTATCTGGTGCCGTTCCACCCGCTGGCGGTAGTGTGGGGGCGGTTGCTGGTCGTGTGGGTTCAGGTGGGCATCCTGCTGTTGCTGGGGTTGCCGAGCATGCTGTTTGTCGCGTGGCTGGTGGGGCTTGCATGGGGAGATCTGGCGCTGACGGTGCTATGGGGCTGGCTGGCGGCACTGGGAGCTGGCGCAATTCTGGTGTTTGAGCTGGGCAAGTGGTTCCCCGAATCGCATATCAGCGGGTTGATTCCCGTGCGCACGCCGGGCACGGGCTACACTTTGCTTCTGGTAATGGTGGGCGGGCTTGTGGTTCTGCCCATCATGGTGAGCGACCAATGGCTGGCGTTGCCTGCGGCGTACCTGTTGATGCCAGTGGCGTCTTATACGGCGTTCAGCGGCTCGGTGGCGACGGGGATTGTCGGGCTTCTCTTTCTGGCGACGGTGCTGGCGTTCACAACGATAGGCGCGGCGCAGAAGCTGGGCTGGTGGTCAGGGCGCGTGTTCTTCTGGACGCGCGTGCTGGGCACTTGCGCCGTATGGTGCTGGTTCACGCTCCATATTTACTGGCTCAGTGGCGCGCTGGTGAGCAATATACTGGACGCCGAGAGTCTGCTTCACTTCAGCTTGGGGATAGGCACGCTGCTGATTCTGGCGTTCGCGATGCCGTTGCTGGGCTATTACGCCGTGGGGCGGCTGAAAGCCCAGGAGCGCGGGCGTTTTTCTCCAGTGGTGCGAGGGCTTCTGGGCGAGTGGGTGCTGATGACGGTCTTTGCGGGACTGGCGTGGCTGGCTGTGGGCTGGGGTTCGGGGTTCTGGGTTCCGCTGGAGGGCTGGCTCTCGCGCACAGCATACCTGCTGGCGTTGCTAACGCTGGCGCAGTCGTTCAACAGCGCAACTCTTCTGTGGAGTCGGCATGTCTACCGCGAGGCGGTTCGCTTCCCCTCAGCGATTTTCGGGGTTCTGTATCGGCTCTCGCTGAATGCCTATTCAGGGCGCGCAGCGGGGGGAATGCGGCTACTGTTGTGGTCATGGTTTATCGTCAGTGTGGTGCTACATTCCTTCCTTTCGTGTATGGGAGCGGTTCAAGCGGCGCGGGTTCTGACACGGCTGCACCCGCTGAACGGGGGGGTCAATCCGTTGCAGGCGCCTGTGTGGTACGGGCAGTATGCGCTCTACGCGCTGGGGCTGGCGGCGCTGGCGTGGGGGGTAGGCGCGTGGCAAGTGCGCCGCTGGCTGGCACAGGCTGAGAACCGTTCGACGGAAGCGTAGCAGGGTGTTCTGCGCAAGCGATTTCATTTTACACTCAGGGCGGGCGATGAACCCGAACGCATGGAAAAAGGGCTTAAAGACTTCATCTCTCGCATGAACTCCGTGCCAGGGCGATTCCGAACCTCCCCCAGAATCGTCAAAATTTGACTCATGAGTCAGGGGGGTTCGGAATTGGCACTTGCAATTTGGGTTCAAAATGGGGTAAAATTGGCGCGTAGGGTCCCGAAGGACCGCCCTTGCGCAAGGGATTGAGACCAAAATGGGCGGAATGGGCGCCGCCAAACAGTCCCGAAGGACCGCCCTTGCGCAAGGGATTGAGACTTTGAGAAGGAGGAAACTTTATGCGTACGAGGTGGAAGCATCTGGCTGGGCTTCTATGCGTGTGTGGCACTTTATGGATGGGTGCCTACGGACAGACGCTGATTTGGCTGGGGACGCTCACCCCGACAGGGGGAAGTAGTGCTGCCTCTGCCGTCTCCAACGATGGGATGATGATCGTGGGCGAAGCCAACGGCTACGCCACGGTCTGGAACCGAGCGACCAATACGGTGATTCAGGTATACAACGGCTCGTCAGTACTTGTGGGAGTCTCTGCGGACGGAACCCGCGCCGTGGGTTTAAAGAACCCCGTCGACTACGTCTACCAACGCGCTTTTATGTGGCAGTCGCCCAACAACTTCGAGTGGTTGCCGCCAGCACCCGATAGATTCTGTTGGCCGGCGGACATCACCCCCTCAGGCTCCCACGCGGTAGGGAAGGCTCGTGCGTCTTCTGGCAACAATCTTCCCGCGCTCTGGGATTTGAACGCGCGACAGGTTCGTACCTACGCTGTGCCTGGAGATATGTATCATGGGGAAGCGTACGGGATTTCGGATGACGCCCGTACAGTGGTCGCCTTCGGACACGGCAGTGGCTGGGGCTACAAAGGGGTTGTGTTCCGCTTGAACAGCGATGGCACCGTGGCTGCTTGGGCGTTCCTGAACCCCGTATTGGGGCACTACGGTTGCGTACCCCGCAAGGTCTCTGGCAACGGCGCAATCGCTGTCGGGAACACGGGCAACCTCTGGGGCGGTGGCTACTATCCTGTGATGTGGCGCGAGGCGAACAACTGGCAGCCAGAACAACTCGCACATTTGGGCGGTAATGCAGGAGAGGCTTTCGATATCCGCGGCGATATGATTGTGGGCTTTTCCGCCTTGCCGAACGGTCAGCGACGCGCCGTGCGTTGGCGGGTCTCCAGCGCCACTACTGAAGTAGAAGACCTGAACCAGACCTACGCGGCGTTGCTGAGTGATGGCTCGCGCCTTTCGCGAGCGAATGGCATCTCGGCAAACGGGCGTTATATTGTGGGTCAGGGCTACAACGCCGCCACGGGGCGCGACGAAGCCTTTTTGCTGGATACCCAAGGTTGCGCCTCGCATAACGGCGATGTGGACGAGAACGGCTGCGTGGATGATGCCGACCTGCTTGCCGTGCTGTTTGCCTTTGGGCAGTCGGGCGCGGATCTGGGTCGGGTGGATGTGAACTGCGACCAGGTAGTGGACGACGCGGACTTGCTGCAGGTGCTGTTTAGCTTCGGTAGTGGGTGTTAGGTGCGGGGTGTTTAGTTTTGTCCCGAAGGACCGCCCTTGCGCAAGGGATTGAGACTCAAACTCCAGATGCTCTATCGTGAACCTCATCATTGTCCCGAAGGACCGCCCTTGCGCAAGGGATTGAGACAGAAAGGTCAACGCGAACTGGTAGCCCTGCGTTTCCAGTTTCGCCATACGCTGCAGGCAATCGCCTTCCAGAACCTGCGTCTGCAATATCGCGATGGAGATTTTTCATGGGAAGATGCCCTCCCAATCGTCGAAACAGCAGCGTTATTGGGTGGTTGCACCTATCCATTAAGCAGGAATCTCTCCACCCCGTGCGAATCTGAGTGTTAGCAAGGAGGGCGACGATGCCTCAGTGCGTGTGCATTAGTCATAGGCGCCTGTGCGGAGGCTTGGGAAGGCGCTCCGTTGTGCGTCTGCAGGCGATTTTGCACGGGGGGGGGGGGGGACGCTGTGAACGACACCCTGCACTTCCCCGACGAGCCGCCTCACGATCTACCGCCCGACCTGCAACAGGCAGTACGCCGCGCGCTCGCCGCCACCCACTGCTTGCGCCCACCACCCTGCTACGCCCCTACCTACTGGCGCGAGGAACGAGAAGCCATCGCAAACTACGCGGTGTGGCGGGCAGCCCAAGCCTACCACACCGAGATAGGGATCTCGCGGGAGGCGTTTGCCCAGATTTGTGCTTTCCGAGCGATTTATGGCGAGTGGCAGCGTTTATGGGAGCGGGACAAGGCGGTCGTGGCGATGCCTGTAGATGAGGAGACAGGGGAGGCGGTGGAGTTTGAGGATGAGGAGGCGCTGGAGGCGATCGGGGAACATCTGTTGTGTGGGCAGGTGCGCGAGGCGCTGGAGCGGTTGACGGCAGAGGAACGGCAGCTTTTGGAGTGGTACTTTGGCGAGGGGTTGAGTGAACGAGAGATAGCGAAGCGGGTGGGATGTTCACAGAAGACGGTACACAAGCGTTTGCAGTCGGCGTTGCGCCGCTTATGCGAGCGGTTGGGAGTAGCCGTGCCGCCCTATTGGGGAAAAAAGCGTCCAAAGGGTCAGCAAAAGGGTGGAAAAAGGGGCAAAAAAGGGTGAAAAGGGGGTATCAAAACGGCACGGTTCGACTACATGTATTAATAGCAGGCGGAGAGGGCAACCAGCAGCTGCCCCACCTGCAACAGACCAAACGATGGAGGAGGATGGAAATGGGCAAAACATCTCGTGCGATCTGGATTCTTTGCGTGCTGCTTGGCTGCTTTCAGTGGGTAGCCAGTCAAGAGGAGATCTTGGATGAACAGGCTAAGCCCATCGAGATTGAGCTATCTGCTTCGCTCCCAGATCAGTGGCTGATTTTGCAACCAAGCGAAATCGTCACCTTTGTTCCGAATCCTGTCCTGAGTGGAATGTCGGAGTCCTCCACTTGGTATGCGCTAAACGGCGAGGTGCTGAGTGTATCCAGGGAAGGTGTTGTGTATCAAGCACCTGATGGACAGGACGAAACCTTTGATGTGTTAATATGGCATAACCCTTCTTCAGGACAATGGGCTACAATAGGAATCACTCTTATATGCGAAGCCGAGACGGTGAAGTTGGTCGCCGAGTCACTGGACGGGCAGGCTGTCTACCGGATACCCACGTCTAGCAATGCAGGCGTTCAGCTCTTTGCTCTGCCTGGTCAAGGTACTGGCTTCGAGATATGCTTGCGTGGGAGACCAGTAAATCCGCCGCCTGGGAGCACCTGTTCCGGACCATTCCGAACAACTCGCAGCAAATTCTTTACTCGCTGTGGACCTTGGATGTTCAGGGGCACAATCATCGTTAATGCTGCTATCCAAGCAAAGGTACGCCGTGTATTCGGCATACACTTGGCAATAGGCGCGGTATTCCATGTATTTCAACGTGAATGCGTAGAAACCAAGTTAACCCTGCAGGATTGCTACGAGTGCCGTAATGGCGTACCAGTGTATGTGGGTACACGCGTATTTTACCGAACCAAAATGTGGATCGATACAACCCCTCACTGGGCTGTTCTTTTTTTTTCCACCCCCAGCACCTATAATCCGCCATGGCTGTGTAAGTAGTGGCAATTGTCCTTGTTAGGGTATCATAACCGGGGGTGTACAGATGAGACACAAACGATTACGCATCTCTATCTTGCTTATCGGGCTTCTCGTCGTTGTGTTGAGCGGGTGGCTCCTCATCCGTACACCCGCTCCCACCGCTACAATCGGTTATTTCGGGGAAAACAGGTTCTTATGTGTCCGTCCCGGACAATTGATATGTCTACGCTTCTCAAAACCTCTACCTTCAGGAATTGAGGAGTGGCGTAGATATTTGAAACAAATGGGTGCAGATGATGCAGTCGTTGATTATAATCCTGAAGCTATAGCGGCAGGTCAGTACTGGGCAGGGCTTGGCACCTCTGACTGGTGGTATGTTTCGGAGAAGGAGATCGTTTATCAGGTCCCAACATGGGCATACGGGATATATCCTATTGAATTCCCAAGCCCTAAAAAATTAAAGTCTGGAGAAGGATTTGAATTTATGTTATTTATTATTGGTGATAAGGATTTGGATCGCATCGTACAGCGACAGGAACGGTTGCCGCCCAGCGGCAAAATCCCATCTAAAGGGGCTATAGAGGTATACTATAGTGAGCCTTCACTCTGGACACGGTTTCGATTCTGGCTTCACCAACACTATCGCCAACACCTGGCCCAAGCAACCGTAGGGGAAACCCAGTGAACGCAGTGCCTGCTCAGTGGAAGGGGAGACAGGCGAAGAAGTGGAAATTGAGTTGGGGATGCGGCGGCGCAGCCAGCAGTGTTGGAGGTATGGGAGCGGGTGTTTTGTGCGCAGGTGTGGGAGCGTTTATCGCCTGATTTGGACGAGAAGGACTGGGCGATTTTGGCAGGTTTGGCGGAGGGGAGAACCCAGTCGGAGATAGCGCAGGAATTAGGCATCAGTCAGCCAGCGGTGAGCCAGCGTTTGCAGAAGATAAGGCGTTTGGCGCAGGAGATTTTGGGAGAATTGAGGGACGAATGCTTATAATTTTTGCGGCTGGATGGCATGTATTAAGTAGGAGGCGGAAAGGGTGGAAAACCTTCCGCCTGCCAAGAAACCAAAACGATGGGGGGGAGGATGGAGATGAGGCGACGGTACAGTGGCTGGCTGAGTGGGCTGGTTGTGATGGCTTGGGCTTTAGCGTGTTGGAGCGTGTGCTGGGCAGAAGCGGACCCGATGGCGCTCTATCGGCACATTGCCACGCTCAGTGCGAACGGGATGAGAGTAGGCGTTAGAATGGTAAATTCTAAAAACAGTTCCAATTCTACGGAAAAATACGCGACTCTCACAGGTTGTACCAGTGGAGGTGAATGTACCAACTACTCAGATTGTACACCTGGTAGATACTGTACATCTGATGGATGTACCAGTGATAAGTGTACAGGTTTTGACAAGTGTACCAGTGACAAGCAGTGTACAAAAAACGATCCATGCACTCGTGGATATGCGTGTACCTACGGTCAATGGTGTACAAGTGATGCCTGGTGTACTCGCGGGGACAATTGTACGGCGAGTGATAACTGCACTCGAGGAGATGGATGCACAGGTGGCTGGGCTTGCACTGCAGGTGACGGCTGCACCAGAAGTGATATGTGTGCCTCCGGGCGCGGATGCACCGCAAGCAATGCTTGCACAAAAGGTCGTAATCCTGGAGACCCATCGCGATATTGCACATCTGGCGCTTCATGCACCGCCAGAAGAGGGGGGATTAACTGTCCGGATATTCCATCATCAACTTTCTGGGTTTATCTAAGAGAGCCAGACAAGGGTGATTCATGAAAATGCGATGGATGACACTGGTGAGGCGCTTCCTCCTAATACTGTCATGTTTCACTTTGATACTGTCGTGCTTCCCTCAAGTGGAGACGCGAACAGTTCGCTTCGAGCCGAACTTTTACTCATTTGACGAGATTGCTCAGCGTCTCTCGACAGAAACTTTTCAGGTGCGCTGTTCCGTCCCGAAGGACCGCCCTTGCGCAAGGGATTGAGACTGACCAGCCTGCGTACCGTGCGCTCCGAGACGCCCAGTCCCGAAGGACCGCCCTTGCGCAAGGGATTGAGACGCGTTGGAGATATTTGACATGCGCCTGTAGCAGTCCCGAAGGACCGCCCTTGCGCAAGGGATTGAGACTAACTTCGTCCTTACGGGGCATAGCGTCGGCGTCTTACCAAAAAGTATTGATAACACAGAAAGTGGCTTCAGCCATTTCAAACGCCTTCATTTACGCAGGAACTATTCATCACGCGCAGATGCTGTGTGGGGTACAATCGTGCAGCAATGAAAACGCTGACACCCCGCAACTGAACAGAGATTAATCTGGGTTAGCGCTGACCGCCTCAGTGGCGAGCCGTGTTTCGGGGGACGTGTGTATGCGCCTGATTGCGCTGGATGACGCCAAGCCAGCGCCATGCCTGCCTGCAGGCATTCCCGCAGCTCACTCTTAGGTGAACCCTCTGCTCGTGGTAAAATACCGATTACCATGCACGGCAGAGCGGAACAGGGAGCAAGAAACACTTCTCGCTCACAGAGAAACCCACTGCCCGAATGTCTGCTCGGACAATGCGACTGCGCAGTGGCTTCCGAGTTACACTCGATTTTCGAAGCATCTAAAGCGGTGGATGAAGTAAGACCTGATCTTACGAAGCTGGTTTTGCGATTGTTTGACTGCTTACAATACCTAATGCAAAAGGGACTGATATTAGATGCTGACGAGCTGGGGATAGCGCTGGGCGCGGTTTTCGACTTCTGTCTTAGCCTCCTCTACGCAGAGCGGTGCACTGCTACTCAGTGGTTGTATTGTCCCCGTGAACCTGCAGCAAGCTTCTACACTTATGTCAAGAGTTGTCCGCGATGTGGTCGAGTCGAGAACATACCCCCTGTGGCTCACAAACCTCCCTCAGATACCATAGGCAGATACACAACTCTCTGCCGAACTGCAATTCTCGCAGAGATTTTTCGGAGAACACGGAATGGCTGGAACGCTCGCATCATAACTACGGCTCGCGGTGAAGTCGATGTAATTCTATTCAGCCCTCAGAAGGTCGTCCTCTGTGAAGTCAAAGCATCTCCTCTTGTTGCTTTCCCACTATACGCTGTCAATGAAGAACCGCTCGATACTGAGGTCGAGGGCGAGGTTCGAATTGTTGATACGCATAGAGCAACGGATATAACGAACTGGAAAAGACGCCCAATTTCCATCTTCCTGTTTGGCATCGACCGCTCGATTCCACTTCGTGCGAATCGCAAAGGCGACAAGGTCACTTTCATCCCCGCGTTGCTTCGTAGGAAACGAGGCGATCTTGCAGAAGATATGCAAGAGGTGATTAATTTGTGGAAGCAGATGCTAAGCGGCTACAGCGACCGTTGGGTGCGCGAGGGGCAGCAACACCTGCGATGGTTCACTTTCGGCTGTGGCAGCGGCGTGGATGATTCGAAAAACGCTCCTGGACTCGATCGAACCGATGATATCAAAAAAGGGCTGTACCAGTCTCTCAAACTTACTGCCAGATACCGTACCGCATGCTCTCGACAGCGCGTCAAGATAGGGCTACTGTCCAACATTCATCCCGCAATCCACTACTCCGAGTATCTTCAAGACTTCGAAGACGCTGTATGGACGCACGCAAACTTACTCGAAAATATAGAATCGCTCCCTGAATGGAAGCGAGTTAGGCTATCTGATTTGTCGCCTTTCTACGATATGCTGTTCACTCTCACCAAATCTTGGTTTCGTGATGAAGAGTTAGAGGCTGCTCTCAGCTTACAGACACTTCATAAGGCTTTGGGAGGAAAGCGATGACAAACGCACCTGACTACTGGAAACTCCTGTTCAAACTGCGCTCTAACATCACATTAGACGGAGACCTTGAACTTGCGGAGCGCGAGTTGCGTGCGTTAGTGCAGTGCCCTATTGAGCCAATCGGAGAGGATTTCTTATCTTCATGGCAGCAAGCAGGGTGGGTGCTGCCTAAAGACGTCGCGACTCATCGTTGTGGAGTAGTGGGCTATCTCTGTCATACCAGACCAATCGAACTGAATCTGCTATTTAGGCGTCTCTCGTTTTGCGAGCAGGTCTTCGGAATTGCTCCCGACAACGAGTCAACACGCGAGCAACTTGCGCAGCTGCCCGACTCGCTCGTTCGTGTTCGACAAGTGAATGGACAGATCGCTTTTATGTTCGTACCCTTCAACGCAATCGCGGAGTGGTCAGATGTCGTGGCGCGACGAGCAAGCTCGCCCAAAGAAACGGGCGTAATGTTGGATTACCTTTGCAACGCCCTTGTCGATGAGGTGCCTGTGGAGCTGCCGCAAGCGGCGCGCTCGATAATTAGCACGAAACAGACAACAGGGCATCTGTTCCACGGCTTGCATGTCTACAAGGCAAAGTTCTTTCCCCGTATGGCGCGAGCGTTCTTGAACCTGTGCGAAGGTGCAACGGTACTTGACCCTTTTGCAGGAAGCGGCACTGCACTGGTAGAAGCAGCGGTGATGGGCATTCCCGCGATTGGCGTGGATATCGATCCCCTGTCGGTTGCAATCGCACGCGCCAAGGCGCAGCTCCTCTTCGACGACGGAGCTATTGCTGAAGCTATCCCTAATGCGCTCGCGCGATTAGACAACTCAGCAAAGGGGCAAGGAAGCCTGTTCGAGATTGCCGAAACACACGCGCTCTACAGTGTAACACCTACCTTCTTGCGGCGTCGCGTGCCTGAACCCATCCTACGCGAGGTCGAGACCGACGTCGCTGATATTCTGAGCGCCCTCCGCGATTTACCGCCGTGCAGCCCGTTGCACATCGCTTTGAGCGACGCTCTTTCGCGCAAATTCAAATTCCGTTTTCTGGGGCTGGGGTACGGACGATTTTCGCTTACAATCCAGCCACGCCGCCTACGCCAGATGTTCGTGGAAAACTTGCTTTACTTAGCGCGCGCGTTGGCAGTCTGGCAGTGGCTTCGGCAGCGTACTGGCGTTGTACCTGCTCCTATCACTGTATTGCACGGAGACGCCCGCCAGCTGCCGCTGGAAGACGAGAGCGTCGATTGCGTCGTCACCAGTCCACCATACATGCCCGCTTCGTCAGGACGCGAAAGTTACCTCAAGAGCAAAGCGTTTGGAATGACCGCGCTCGGGCTAATCGCGCCAGACGCTGTAGATGCTGTAGAAGCAGAGCAAATCGGCTCCATCCAGCGCGCGGAGACGATACACAATCTGCCTCAGTCTGCTCAGGAAGTCGTCCTTTGGATGCAAAGCGATCCCACCCGCTGCGTCAAAGCCGCCGCAACCGCCAGCTATTTCGCCGATCTGCGCGAATCGCTACGCGAGATACGGCGCGTGCTGAAACCGCAAGGCAAGTGTGCTTTTGTCGTTGCTCGCCAACATGTGTTCTACCGCTACCGCTCGCGCGAGATTGTGCGCCTCGTGGAAAGCGCAGACATCACGGCGGACTTGGCAGTCCAGGCAGGGCTCCGCATGCTGGAGCAGATTCATGTGGAACTGCAGAAACAGAACTCAGTCGCCCGCCCGCGCTCACTCGACTCGTATTACGAAACGATTGTGCTGCTCCAGAAGGCATGAAGCCCTTCATGGTACAATATCCCCCGACTATGCAGGAACACTACGACCCGAAAACCATCGAACCCAAGTGGCAACAACGCTGGCAGGAGGCGCGGCTGTTTAGAACCGAAGAAGACCCCAGCAAGCCCAAGTGCTACGTGCTGGAGTTCTTCCCCTACCCGTCGGGCGACGGGCTGAGCGTCGGGCACTGCCGCAACTACATCCCCGCCGATACCCTCGCCCGCTATATGCGCATGCGCGGCTACAACGTGCTGCACCCGATGGGCTGGGACGCCTTCGGATTGCCCGCCGAAAACGAAGCCATCAACAAAGGCTCCCACCCCAAACACACCGTGCCCCGCGTCCCGAAGGACCGCCCTTGCGCAAGGGATTGAGACAGTGCCATATACTCGCGCGATACATCAAGAGCCGTTGCTGTGTGTCCCGAAAGACCGCCCTTGCGCAAGGGATTGGGCTTTGGGGTTTTAGGTGTTGTGCCTGACGGCTGAAGCCTCGTTCCTATGATACGAAGCCGACCTGTGTCGGCTGTTTGACCAGCGAAGGCTGGCTTTGTCTATTAGGAACGGGTTCACCTACTCTGTCGCAAAGACCGCAGATTCAGGAAACAGGGCGCGGGAACCGCGTCCGTACGGGAATCGGTAGGGGCATGGTCCCCGTGCCCGCGAACCAAACAGGATGCAGAAACCGCATCCATACGCGCATGGGTAGGGGCACGGTTCCCGTGCCTGTGATCCGAGCAGGACGCGGGAACCGCGTCCGTACGGGCACGGTCCCCGTGCCCGCGAGCCAAACAGGGCGCAGAAACCGCGTCCGTACGGGCACGGTCCCCGTGCCCGCGAGCCAAACAGGACGCAGAAACCGCATCTGTACGGGCATCAGGAGGGGCACAGTCCCCGTGCCCGCGAGCCAAACAGGACGCGGGAACCGCGTCCGTACGGGAATCGGTAGGGGCATGGTCCCCGTGCCCGCGAACCAAAACAGGATGCAGAAACCGCATCCATACGCGCATGGGTAGGGGCACGGTTCCCGTGTCCTACGCCTCGAAAAGAACCGCGCCGCGAGGTGGAATTCGAATCCTTGCGACAGAGAGGCTTCACCCGTCCGAAACAACCGCCAGGCGCATTTTTTGTTTCCAGCCGCTTCTCAAACTTCGCATGCAGGCAAGGGGGAGCCTGACGCCAAGAGTCGCGAAACAGCCCCCCGCGCCTGCGCCTATTCCGCCTCGAGATGCCCTATCCCTTGCGCCAGGTCGCGAATCAGGTCTTCGGGGTCTTCCAGCCCGATGTAGACACGGAACAGCCAGCGCGCCCTGCCCGATTCGTCGGGTTGGTCTATGTTCCAGCCCAGCAGCAGGCTCTCGTAGCCACCCCAGCTGGGACCGAAGCGGAACAGTTTCAGCGTGTCGGTAAATGCGAACGCCTGCTCTTTGTGGATGGGGTAGGTCTCAAAGCTGAACAGGCTCCCGTAGCCGCGCATCTGATTTCGGGCTAAGGCATGCTGGGGGTGCTGGGGCAAGCCGGGGTGGTGGACTTTCGCAATCATGGGTTGCTCGGCGAGCCACTGTGCCACGCGCAGTCCGCTCGCCTGATGGCGCGGCATCCGCACGCTCAGCGTGCGAAGCCCCCGAATTAGCAGCCATGCGCCGAACGGCTCCAGCGTCGTGCCCAGCAGCTCGCGCGTCTTTTGCAAGGGTGTCAGAAGCTCGCGCCTGCCCGCCGCCACACCCGCCACGAGGTCGCTGTGCCCTGCGAGATACTTGCTGGCGCTATGCACCACGAGGTCTATCCCCAGCGCGTGGGGGTTCTGAAACAGCGGCGTCGCCCAGCTGTTGTCGCATACGGTGAGGATTCCCTTCGGGCGCGCCCATTCGGCGACTGCCTGCAGGTCTTGCAGCCGAAACACAAGGCTGGAAGGGCTTTCCAGATAAATCAGTCGCGTGTTGGGGCGGAGCGCCTCCTGAAACGATTCCAGCGTCTCGCCCGACACGAAGGTGGTTTCCACCCCATAGCGAGGGAGCCAGTTCGCGAGCAGCTCGCGTGTGGGAGGGTAGGCGGTGTCCACGCAAATCACATGGTCGCCCGCTTGCGTGAAGGTGAGTAGCACGCAGGCGATGGCGCTCATGCCCGCGGTAAAGCAGAGAGCGCTTTCGGTATGCTCCAGCATCGCGAGTTTGCGCTCCGCCAGCTCCAGCGTGGGGTGCGACACTCGCGCGTAGTGATAGCGCGGCGCTTCAGGGGTTTCATAGCGTTCGCGCAGGGTGCGTGTGTGAAAGAGCGAGGTCTGCACAATTGGCGGCGCGACTGCGCCATAGGGGAACGGCTCCTCTTCGCCCAGATGCTGGAGCAGGGTCTCGGTGCTGTACGGCTCCATGCTCCAGAGGATACCCCATAAGGAGAGCGGGTATCATAATAGCGCCCGATGATACGGATGGGGTTAGAAGAGGAGTTGTTCCTCACGGAGCCGATGCGTCCGCGGCTCGGCTCGCTTTACTACATGGCTCGCCTGCTGTTGCGCAATCCCCGCCATTACTATCAATACTCTGCCACCAACTTCGCGCGGGGCAAAGATGTACGCCACGGGCTGATGAGTACGGTGGAGATTGCCACCACGCCCCACTGCCAGATAGAGAGCCTGCTGGAGGAGTTCGCCCTGCGCCGCCGTGAACTGTGTAGCGTGGTGGACAACGCCTATATCGTGCCCGTCGGACACCTGTTTGATACCGAAACCCCCACCAACACAGGCGGGTTGCACCTGCATGTGGGCGTCGCGCCCGAACAGCGCATGCACGCCTATGCGAATATCGCCTACTTCCTGCCACTTCTAATGCTACTGACCGCGAGCAGCCCCTACGCAGGCGGACGCTACTTCGGGCAGTCGTATCGGATAGCGCACTCCTTCGCGATTGGCGCCCTGCGGGAAGACCCCACCTATCGGTTTCAGGATTTGATTATCTCGCGGCGGCTGGGCACGGTGGAGATTCGGGTTTTTGACCCCGTGTGGGATGTGGAGCGCGTGCGCTGGGTGTTGCGTGCCGTGCAGACGATTGTGCAACTGCCTCACACCTATCCGCTGGATCGGGAGCGCTACGCCGAGTTGCGTGAGCAGGCGTGCCGAACGGGCTACACGCCCCCCTTGCAGGCGCTCTATCGCGAGCTGCGGGCGTATCTCGCCATCCCCGAACATCTGTTCCATCAGACAGTTTCCGACCTGCTGGCGGAGTGGACGGCGCGCTATGGCATTCTGACGACCTATGCCAGTCTGGACCATGCCTATCGAACGGGCGAGTGGGCGTACCGTGCGCCGCGGGAGGTCTCGCCCTCGCTGTGGCGTGCGGCGGCGGGGCTGGTGGGCTATTACTTGCTCAAGCTCCCCTACGCCGCGTATAAAGCGTGGGCGGAGTGGCACGGGTAGCGTGGGGTACAATTCGGGGCGATGGAGTGGCAGGTGCTGCTGTTGGCGATGGTGGTCGCGTTCTGGGTGGGCGCGCTCCCGTTTGGCTACTGGATTGGGCGCCTGCGCGGCGTGGATGTGCGCAAAGTGGGCAGCGGCAACATCGGCGCGACGAATGTGTTCCGCACTTTAGGCGCGAAAGCGGGGCTGACCGTGCTGTTTCTGGACGCGCTCAAGGGCTGGCTCCCGACCTTTGTGGTGATGCGTGCCTCGCAGGGCGATAGTTTCGCGGGGGTGCTGGTGGGCGTCTCGGCAATTGCAGGACATCTTTTCTCGCCGTTTCTGGGTTTCAAGGGGGGCAAAGGGATTGCGACGGGGTTGGGGGCGTTGCTGGCGCTCTCGCCGACGCTGATTGCGATCGTGCTGCCTGTGTGGGCGGTAGTCTTTCTGTTGACGCGCTGGGTGTCGCTGGCGTCTATTGTGGCGGCGGCGCTGGTGCCGTTCGTGAGCGCGTATCTGGGGCTTTCGCCGTATGCGACGGCGATTCTGGCAGTCGCCGCCGCGACTGTGGTGTGGAAACACCGCGCCAACATTCGGCGCATCCTGCGGGGCGAGGAGCCGAAACTTATGTTGCGCAAGCGCCCCCCGTCGCTGGAGCAGGCGTGCGTGGATCTCGCGCGGCAGGCAGTGGAACGCATCGTGCTGGAAGGCACGCGGATCGAGCCGAATCTCGCCCAGCTCCCGCGCGAGTTGCGAATGCCCGGAAGCGTCTTCGTGGCGATTTATCAGGATAACGAGGTGCGTGCGCTGATGGGGAGCCTGACCCCCGAAAAGCCCACCCGTGCGCACGAGATTGTGTATCAGGCGGTTCGCGCCGCGATTCTGGACACGCGCTATCCCCCGATTGAGGCGCACGAGCTGCCCACCCTGCGCTATGTGGTCTACCTGGTGGAGTCCTATGAGCCGCTGGGTGAAGTGTTGCAGGTAGACCCCCAGCGGGATGGGGTGCTGGTGGAGTGGCAGGGCGAGCATGTGGCGCTGGTGCCGCCTCTGCCCGATGTGCGCACGCCTGAAGAGCAGATTGCGCTGGCATATGCGCGCGGGGGCATTCCGCGCGAGGCGTCGGCGCGGGTCTATCGCGTGCGCCTCCAGCGGCTGGGATAGGCGATGTGGGTCAAAATCTGCGGCATCACGCGCCCTGAAGACGCGCAGGTCGCCCTCGAAGCGGGCGCCGACGCGCTGGGGTTCGTGTTTGAACCTCGCAGCCCTCGCCACCTGCCCCACCATCCCGACTGGCGGCAGTGGCTCCCCCAACTTTCGGGCGCGCTAAGGGTCGCCGTGTTCGTGAGTCGCGAGAACCTGCCCGCTGATTTGACGCTCTTTGACGCCCTGCAGTGGACGCCCCCCTCGCCAGAGGCGCTGGAAACAGAGCTGCCTGCGCTTTTAGCCTACCAGAAGCCCCTGTGGGTTGCCCTGCGCCTGCCTCCAGAGCGCTCTGCAGAGGAGGCGCTGCAACACATCGCGCGTGTGGCGTCTTGTGTGGAGCGAATCGTGCTGGATTCGTATCACCCCACCCAGTTCGGGGGCATAGGCAAGACGCATGACTGGGCGCGCGCCCGCGAGATTTGCGCTCGCAGCCCACTTCCTGTGATTCTGGCAGGCGGCTTGAACCCTGAGAATGTGGCAGACGCTATCCAGCAGGTGCGCCCCTTCGGCGTGGATGTCAGCTCTGGGGTGGAAGCCGCGCCGGGGCGAAAGGACCCCGACAAGGTGCGCGCGTTTGTTCGCGTGGCGAAGGAGGCGAGCGCCCTGTGAAAACGCGCGTGCCCCCCGTTCGTGAGCAGTACGGCAGTGCGGGCACAGGCATGTTCCTGACGCTGATTTTTCTGAACATCCTGTGGGCAGGCGCGAACCCCGCCGCGAAGGTGATGATGGAACACCACCGCCCCGAATGGGTGGCAGGTTTTCGCTTTATCGGCACCGCGCTGATTCTGGGGCTATTGCTGAGTCTGCCCGCGTTTCGCAGGGTGTTCGCCCCGCGCATCCCGACCTACCTGCCCCATGTGCTGACGATGGCGGCAGTGGGGTTCTTCGGGGTCTCCAGCGCCTATATCTGCTACTTCTGGGGCACGCAGCTCAGCACGGCGACCGAGGCGACCCTGCTGGTGTCCAGCTCGCCGATTTTTTACGCGCTGCTGGCGCGGCTGGCGCTCCGCGAGCCATTTCCTCCGCAGAAGACGCTGGGCATCCTGCTGGGACTGGCGGGCGTGTGGGTGATTGTAAATAAGGGTTTGCTGCTGCGTGAGTTCACGGGCGCGACGCTGGGCAACCTGCTGGTACTGGCGGGGGTTCTCATAGAGAGCGTGAATGTGGTGGTGGGCAAGTCGCTGGCGATGCGCTATTCAGGGGTCAGCCTGCTGTGGATCGAATCGACGACGGCGGCGATTTCGCTGACCCTAATTGGCTTTCTGGTGGCAGGCGCTCCGAACCTGAGCTGGACAGCCTCCGACTTCTGGGCATGGGGCTACCTTACCCTGATTTGCACCGTGTTCGCCTTCTCGGTGTGGTTTTATCTGATGGAGCGTGCCCCCGTGGGCGGGATGGGCGTCTCGGTGTTCGCGCAGACGCCTGCCGCAGGCTTCATCGGCTACTTCCTGCTGAAGGAGAGCCTGCACTGGACCATCTGGACTGGAGCGGCGCTGATTCTGCTGGGGATGTTGCTAACTTTACGGGCGAAGGCGCCTGCCGTTGCTGGAGGTGGTCTATCATCTCCGGAATCGTTACGAAGCGGAAC
>FWWM01005384.1_pt1 | contig 28091 bp, 40 predicted proteins | sample 2228351 | NCBI WGS metagenome assembly FWWM01 (sample SAMEA103939774, study PRJEB20133) | metagenome | reverse complement strand
GCTCCGGCCGCCGAACCGACCGCGCCGACGGAAAATGCGGCCACCGCGCCTGCCCCGTCCGCACCAGAGCCCAGCCCTGCCGCCCAACGCGCGGGCCGGCAATCTCGCCACCGCGCGGCCCCGCGCCTAGTTCAGGATTGACCCCATGTCATTTACCGGCGTCTTCGGCCTGGTCTTGCTCGTCATCGCGGCGATCGCCCTGCTGGGGCCGTCGAAGCTGCCGGCGGGCATCGAGCAGCTTTGGCTCTCTATCACCAATTTCCGCCGCCAGCAGAGCGAGTTGCCCCCCCTGACCCTGGCGCAGGCGCGCCGCGCATGGGAAGCGAGCGAAAACCCTCTCTACGATCTGATCCAGATCCTCTACGGCGCAGTCGAGCATTTGGTGGAGCTGCGCCATCGCATCTTCATCGTCCTGGGCTGGCTGTTGGGTTCGGCGGTGCTGGCTTTCATCTTCTCCAATCAATTGCTGGAGCTGATCTCCCGGCCCAAAGGCAATATCCAGCTGATCGTCCTGGCGCCGATTGACATGCTGTGGGCCACGTTCGAGGTGATCTTCGGCACGGCCGCCGTGCTGACGCTGCCGATCTTTCTCTACCAGGTGTTGCGCTTCGTGGAACCGGCACTGGAGACACCCACGGAGAAAGCCGCCTATCGGCTGATCGCGCTGATCGGCATTCCCCTGGTGCTGATCTTCTTCGTGCTGGGTGCGCTCTTCGCCTATTTCATCATGCTGCCGTTTGCTCTCCAATACCTGGCATCGTTCGGCACCGATATCGCTCGCGCCAGCTGGAACGTGCGCGCCTATTTCAGCTTTACCCTGGGCGTGATATTGTGGATGGGCGCCGCCTTTGAGACGCCCCTCGTCATGGCGCTGCTGGCCCGGCTGGGGATTGCCTCTCCGCGCGGTATGGCCCAGAAATGGCGCTACGCGATCGTACTGATCGCCGCTCTAGCGGCCATCATCACCCCAACCGTGGACCCGCTCAACATGACCCTGGTCATGGGACCGCTATTGACGCTCTATTTTCTCGGCGTGCTATTCGCCCGCCTGACATATCGCCCGCGCGACAGGCAGCCGACTGTCATAGACAGTCCCCCGTCGGCCTGATCTCAGATCGTCCGCGGTGATCGCCCATCCGATGCCTGTAGTCTGACAAGCAGCAAGGCCATCATCGGGCCTGACTGAGGAGCACAAATGACTCGTGAGCGTATTCTCATCATGGGTGCGGCCGGTCGCGACTTCCACAACTTCAACACGGTGTTCCGCGACGACGACCGCTACGAAGTCGTCGCCTTCACCGCCACCCAGATCCCCAACATCGAGGGACGACGCTACCCGGCGGAACTGGCCGGACCGCGCTATCCGTCGGGCATCCCGATCTACAGCGAGAGCGAGCTCCCGACCCTCATTCGCGAGCTGAAGGTCAATCAGGTCATCTTCGCCTATTCCGATGTCAGCCATCAGTACGTGATGGAACGGGCCAGCATTGCCCTGGCTGCCGGCGCGGACTTCCGGCTCATCGGCCCGGATGCGACCATGCTGTGCGCGCGCAAGCCGGTGGTGGCCGTCTGTGCGGTGCGTACCGGCTGCGGCAAATCGCAAACCACACGACACGTGGCCGACATCTTGCAGCGGATGGGCAAGAAGGTCGTCGCAGTGCGCCATCCGATGCCCTACGGCGACCTGGTTCGCCAGCGCGTCCAGCGCTTTGCGAGCTACGCCGATCTGGATGCCCATCGCTGCACCATCGAGGAGCGCGAGGAGTACGAGCCGCATCTGGATCGCGGCATCGTCGTCTATGCTGGGGTGGACTACGCGGCCATCCTGCATCAGGCCGAGCAGGAAGCGGACGTGATTCTGTGGGATGGCGGGAACAACGACCTGCCCTTCTTCCGGCCGACCATCCACATCGTCGTGGCCGATCCGCATCGGCCCGGCCACGAGCGGACATACTATCCGGGCGCGGCCAATTTTCGCATGGCCGACGTGATCGTCATCAACAAAATTGACACGGCCGACCTGGAACCGATCAGCGCGGTGCGCCAGAACGCCACCGAGGTCAACCCCCGCGCGCTCATCGTCGAGGCTGCCTCGCCGATCTTCCTGCCCGACCCCCTGGCCATGCGCGGCAAACGGGTGCTGGTGATCGAAGACGGCCCTACGCTGACCCACGGTGAGATGCAATACGGCGCGGGGATCGTGGCAGCCCGGCGCTTCGGCGCGGCCGAAATCATTGACCCGCGGCCCTACGCAGTCGGCAGCATCGTCGAGACCTTCCGCACCTACCCGCACACCGGGCCGCTGCTGCCCGCCATGGGCTACAGCGAAGCGCAAATCCGTGACCTGGAAGAGACGATCCGCCGGACGCCGTGCGATCTGGTGATCGCGGCCACGCCGATTGATCTGAGCCGCGTGGCGCGCATCCACCAGCCGGTGCAACGCGTGCGCTATGAGCTCCAGGTGATCGGGCAGCCGACGCTGGCAGAGATCCTCGCGGCGCGGCTGGGTTAGCCCCGGTTCGGATTACGAGCCTACTCGAGGAGAGACAGCACCTCGGCCAACGACCCGCAATAAAAGTCACACAGCGCCCGCGTTCCGCTCTCGATGATATTCCCGCCGGCCAGGCCGACCGTCGGAAAGCCGGCCAGCCGTATGGCACAGACACCCGCACCGCTGTCCTCGATGCCCAGCACCGAGTTGCGCTCGGCGAACGGAATGCCCAGGCCGATGCGCGCGGTCTCCGCATAGAGCCACGGGTGAGGCTTGGGCGACAGCTCGCCCAGCGTGCCCACCTCGCCGCGGCGCAGCGGAAAGCCGGCCGTGATGATCGCATCATAGAACGCGGCCGGATCGCCCAGCTCCATCGTCCGGAATGCGGCCACGATCTCCGGATACGCCTTCTCGTACAGGCCGGAGGTCACCAGCCCGATCTTGAGGCCGCGCGCCTTGACCGCCAGCAAGAACTCCTTCAGGCCCGGCGCAGGCACAAACGCATCGGTCCGACCTCGGCCCTCCAGAATGGCGGCCATCTCGCGCCGCGCGTGCTCGAAGTAGAGCATTCGCGCGGCCTCGATCGTCCGGCCGGGACAGTACTTGCGAATGCAATAGGCCAGGTGTTCGGAGACGCTGTGGCCGGAGACGAAGGGCAGGTCGGCCTCCTCCAGGGTGAAGTGCGGATTGCCCAGCAAGCTGGCCGTAGTCTGCTCGATGATCCAGATCCAAAAACGCTCGCTGCGCACGCTGGTGCCGTCGAGATCCATCAGCACGGCCTGCACCGGTCGCGTGGGCGTCACCGGATGCACCGGGTAGTAGGCCCCATAGCCGAGCGCAGAACGCACGTAGGCGAGCGTGTGATCGGCGAACGCGATGAACTCGACCTTGCCGTCGCCGGTCGCCGTCACCGAGACGACACCATCGCGACCGGGCCGAAAACGGCCATCGCTGCACGCGTCCAGCGGCCGCAGCCCGCTCTCCGGCCCGAAGACGCCGAGATCCGGGATCGCGATCAGGTCAACGCTTCTTGCCGCGTTCAAACGACGACCTCGCCTGCGCCGGGCGCCGAGGCGCACACGAACCCCTCGCCGGGCAGCCCGGTCGCCGCGCGATAGCGCGCTGCGACCTGCGCCAGCACGGCGGCTGCAGCATCGGCGGCCACGAGCGCCACCACGCAGCCGCCCCAGCCGGCACCGGTGACGCGTGCGCCGAGCACGCCATCGCACGCGCGGCACAGGTCGGCCAGGATGTCCACCTCCGGGCAGCTCGCCTCATAGTCGCGGCTCATGCTCTCGTGCGCCGCGTTCATCAGCGCGCCGAAGCGCGGCACATCCCCTGCCCTCAGCGCGGCCTCGCTCGCCAGCACGCGTGCGTTCTCCGTGATCACATGGCGACAACGCCGACGCACACGATACACCTGGTCTGCGTCCAGCCGAAAATCGGCGAACATCGCGTTCAACGCATCGTCGAGCACTCCCTGGGCGGCCAGAGCCTGCTGCGTGGTCGCTTCGGGCAACAGGTCGTCCAGCAACGCCAGCACCGCGGCCTCCGAAATGCCCAACGCCTCGGCCGAGATGTCCCGCAGATGCGTAATGCCGGGCGAATAGCGGCGCAGCAGTGCCACGCCGATCCGGCACTCGGCCACGCGCACATTGAACTGCGATTTCGTCTTTTCGCGAGGCACCGCGCTGTTGAAGATCAGGAATCTGTAGCCGGCGGGCAACGGCACCGGCCGCATCTCGTAGGCTGGCTCGTCGGGCCGTTCACCGGGCCGCGGCCGACAGTCGAGCAGGAGTGCCCGCTCGCGCTCGGCCAGGATCGAGATGAACTGATCCATGATGCCCCCGCGTGTGCCGACGTACCATTCCGCCTCGCTGCACAGTCGGGCCAGTGCCAGCCTGGACAACGCCAGGCCGTTCAGGCCGGCAAAGGTCAGCGCGGCGACCACCGTCAGCGCAGAGGAGGAGCTGAGGCCGGCAGCTGGCGGCACACCCCACGGTGCCGGCCCCGACGCCACGATATCCGCGCCGCACAGCTCGCGGCCGGCCGCCCGGCAGACCGCTTGCGCCGCCGCTTTGACATAGTTCGCCCAGTCGCCAAGCGGGCTGGCCGGGATCGCGGTGCTCATGACGAAGCTACGAGCCGGGAAGCGCGCCGGCTCGACATTCCACAGATTGACGACCGCATCGGAACGGGGCCGCGCGACCAGCAGGATATCCCTGTCGAGCGCCATCGGCATGACGTAGCCGTGATTGTAGTCGGTGTGCTCGCCGATCAAATTCACCCGGCCGGGCGCCCGGAAGAAACGCGCCGGGCCCGGCCCGGCCTGTGCGATGAGCGCCGCCCGTGCCGCCGCGTATCGCTGGCCCTGGCCGCCTTCCCGCGCGCTCTGCTCCCCATAGATCGGCGCCAGCGCCGCCTCAAACCGCTCACCAGACATAGCTTCCCCGTCCTTTACGTCTGACGTTTGAACGTTGAACGTTTCAGCGCGGAACGCCCCCATACACGCCCTCTCGCCGCCACACATCGAGCATCAGCTCGTAGCGCGCCAGGCGCATGCCGGTGTAGATGCAGTTGCTGGTAGAGAAGATGTAGCCGCCGCCGGGCATGCCGTGGCGCAACGCATAGCGCGCCGACTCGATCACCTCCTCTTCGGTGCCGGTGTCCAGCTTGCCGCAGTTCACGTTGCCGATCAGGCAGATGCGATCGCCGTAGCGCCGTTTGACTTCGGCGATGTCCACCCCGGCCTGCGGATCGAGAGAATGCAGCGCGTGTGGATTGGTCTGCACGAGCTGATCGAGGATGGGCATGATGTTGCCATCCGTATGCTTGATGACGTAAAAGCCCAGGTCGCGATAACCCTGGATCAGCTTCGCCAGGTAGGGCGTGATGAACTCGGCAAAGCGTCGCGGGCTCAGGAATGGGCCGGTGTTCAGGCAATAATCGGCGCACAACGCGAAGCCGTCCAGGCCCAGCCCGCGCTGATCCGCATGCTTGCGGTAGCGTTCCGCGCGCGCCAGCGCCTCGTCCACCATCTGCTGCGCCTCGGCTTTCACCTTCTCCGGCTCGTCCACCAGCCGGTAGGAGAAAGCCGCCATGTGTTCGCCATCCGGGATGCTGAAGGTGGCGTCACCATGGCGCATGATGAAATAGCGATCGCCGGTTTTCTCCCGAATCAGATCCACCAGCCGGATCGTCTCTTCGACACCACCCGGATTGGGATGGATGAAGATGGCATCGTGCTCGTAGCGTTCGGCCGTCATGATGAAGATCTCGGCCATATCGCGGCGGTGCAGTTCGCGCTCCTTTTCTTCCATCTGGTCCCACTGGGCGTAGTAACGGTGCGAAGGATGCACGCGGCCGAAGGCCTCCATCGTCAGAAAGAAAACGAGCTCGAAATGAGGGACGCGCTGGCCAGGAATGGGCGGCCGGCGTTCCAGGGCATGGATGAAACGTTCTCGCGGTAACATGGATATCTCCGGGCTCAATCAATTCGGTCCTGCACCTCAAGCATAGTGTACTTCGCCCATCTGTCAAATATCGAGGGGGTATCTTTGCAGCGAACGAGCGCGGTCCTGACAACGGGTTTGACGTTTTTTCGACACAGTGCGATAATTCGGATACTCGGCTTTCTGAAGCCAACATCGCCACCGAGGACATCTGCATGACCGACGAGGAACGTTTTACCATTCGCCAGTTCGGCGATGAGGTTCGCCACGTGCTGGTCGTGGCGGCCCATCCTGACGATCTGGAGACCGCCTGCGGCGGCACGATGCTTCTGCTCATCCAGGCGGGCGTCGCCGTGTCGCTGCTCTTGTGCACCGACGGCGACATCGGCACCCACGACCCTGCCTTCACACGCGCCACCCTGGCCGCGGCGCGCCGGCGCGAAACTCTGGCCGCGGCCGAGATCATCGGCCTGAACGATGTGATCTTCCTGGGCCATCCCGATGGCGAGCTGGTGGCCGATCTGACGCTACGCGCCGAGGTCGCGGCCGCCTACCGCCGCCTGCAGCCCGACACGGTCTTCACTTTCGACCCGTTCTGGCCGGGCCAGGCCCACCCCGATCACACTGCGGCCGGCCGCGCGGCCGTGGATGCCTACATGCCCTCCAAGATGGAGCTCTACCATCCGGAACAGCTCGTCGCCGGGGTGAAGGTGGCCGATGTAAAACGGTTCTTCTTCTTCGGCGGCAGCAATCGCGAGGGAGAGATCACGATTGACATCTCGTCCGTGTGGCCGACCAAAGTCGCAGCCACCCGCTGCCATGTCAGCCAGTTCGGCCAAAAAGAGGAAGCGCTGCAATGGCTGGCCGACTGGAACCGCGAGACCGGCAAGTGCTGCGGCCTGGAATATGCCGAGGCGTTTCACCCGATGCGCGTCTGGTGAGGGAACGGCAATTCAGTAGGAGTACGGATGGCGACGGGAGCACAGAAGTTTTAGACTTTTGGCAACATCGCGGGCGCCTTGTTGATTCTGGCTCATATCCTCTCCGCGCACAACAAGGCGCCACGCGTCTTTTTTTCTCCCGTTCGGCCGCGTTTCCCATCGAACGAACCTCAAAATCGCCGGCGAGGCTCATCGCAACCACGCCTTCCGGCCGCGGTGAGCTCACACCTGTTCGCCAGTGCGTTGCATTTCGTGTTCCGTCGCACAAAATGGGGAGGAGACTATGGGACATCTTTCTGAAACAGCCAGCCGAACGATCCTCGAGCAACGTGCCGGGCTCGCCGCAGCGATCGTGGCCCGCCAATACCAGGAACAGGCCACACTGTGGGTGCGCTACGGAGACGCGGGCCGCAGCAAATCGTTGCAAGATGCCGCGTATCACCTGACCTACCTCGCCGAAGCGGTAGCGGCCGAAGACAAATCGCTCTTCAACGACTACGTTGCCTGGGTGAAAGCCCTCTTCGCCGGCCTGGGCTTCCCCGAGTCGGCGCTGGCCGACACCCTGGCCTGGACGCGCGCGACGCTGAGCGAACAACTGCCGGCCGAACTGTGGGCGGTCGTCGAGCCATATCTGGCCTCGGCGCAGGCCAGCCTCGTGACGGCTGCCGCAGAACCGGCCGGCTTTCTGCGCGGCGACGACCCTCTCACCCGGTTGGCCCGCCAGTATCTCGATGCGCTCCTGGCTGCCGACCGCCACACGGCCAGCCGCCTCATCCTCCATGCCATCGCATCGGGCGTGAACGTGCGCGACATCTACCTGAACGTCTTTCAGCCTGTCCAGCGCGAGATCGGCCGGCTCTGGCAGACAAATCGCGTGAGCGTAGCCCAGGAGCACTTCTGCACGGCCGCCACGCAATTGATCATGTCGCAGCTTTACCCCTACATCTTCTCGACCAACCGGGTGAACCGGCGGCTGGTCGCCACCTGTATCGGCGGCGAGCTGCACGAAATCGGCATGCGCATGGTGGCCGACTTCTTCGAGATGGAGGGCTGGGACACCTACTTCATGGGCGCCAACACGCCCCTGCCCAGCATCCTGCAAACGGTGAAGGAACGACAGGCCGACCTGCTCGCGATCTCCGCCACCATGACCTTTCACGTGCGCGGCGTGCACGAGCTGATCGCCGCGGTGCGCGCGCTGGATGGCGGTCGCCGCGTGCCGATCATCGTGGGCGGCTATCCGTTCAACGTGTCGCCGCAACTCTGGCGCACCGTGGGTGCCGACGGCTACGCGCCGGACGCTCAGGAAGCCGTCGCCGTGGCAACCAAACTGGTGGGCTGATGACAACGCACGACCGACAAGCAAGCGACCTGAGGGCCGGACAGGGCCTGGTACTGGAGTGCGATCCGGCGGGAATCATCACCAGAGTCCTGCGGGACGATGTCGGCGTGGGCGCGCGGCTGCGCGCCGGCCAGCCACTCTCCGCGCTCGTGGAGCGTGATAGCCGCGCCAAAGCGCACAGCTTCGTGTTGACCCTGCGCCGCGAACGGGCCACGTTCGACTGGGAGATGAACGTCCCACTCGGCGAGACCATCGCAACGCTGCGTTTCGCCGGCATCGCGACCGGCGACTCGTTGCTCGTCCTGGCGGCCAGGAGCAACGGCGAGCTGATGAAGCTCTACGAGGCGCTGGCGTCCATCAACAACGAACAGGCCAATATACTGCGCGCCCTGTTGAAAGAGCGCGTGATGGCAGAGCGGACGGCCGATCCGACCGACACGTCGTTGTACGATGAGCTCAGCCGCCTGAACAACGAGCTGGCCGATGCCCAGCGCCAACTGGCAAAGCAAAACGCCGAACTGGAGCGCCTCAACGCGCTGAAGAACCAGTTCCTGGGCATGGCTGCCCACGACCTGCGCAGCCCTCTCTCGGTGCTGCTGGGCTACAGCGAATTCCTGCTCGAAGACCTGCGCGACAGCCTGAGTGCAGAACATCTGGAATTCCTGGAGGCCATCCACACATCCAGCCAGTTCATGCTTCAACTGGTGAACGACCTGCTGGATGTCTCGATCATCGAATCGGGGCAGCTGGAACTGCATCTAGAAGAGACCGACCTGGCGGACCTGGTACGCCACAGCGTGGCCCTCAACCGCGTGCTGGCGGAGCGCAAACAGATCGGCATGACATTCCGCTGCGAGGGGGAGATTCCACGGCTGTTCGTGGACCCGGGCAAGATCCGCCAGGTGCTGGACAACCTCCTGTCGAATGCCATCAAGTATTCGCATCCCGGCACGCACGTGACGGTGAGCCTGGCCCAACAGGGATCAGAAGTGGTCCTGGCCGTGTCAGATCAAGGACAGGGCATTCCCGCCGGAGAGATGCACAGGCTGTTCCAGTGGCTGGGCAAGACGAGCGTGCGCGGCACGGGGGGCGAAAAGAGCTCGGGCCTGGGACTGGCCATCTGCAGGCGCATCGTCGAGGGGCACCGCGGCCGGCTGTGGGCAGAGAGCGCAGTGGGCCAGGGCTCGACGTTCTACGTAGCGCTGCCGGTGACAGAGCCGGCAAGAACGACAGCTTAACCGCCTGGGACCGTGTCGGCCGGCGCGCCCGGCCCGGGCGCTGGCCGATGATGTTGCTCGGCCGCGGGCGCTTCGCGCAGCAATTCGAGCGCGTGGGGCAACACGGGGAGGATCACGCGCAGATTTTCGACCGCGCCTCTGGGGCTGCCGGGCAGATTAACGATCAAGGTGCGGCCGCGAATGCCGGCGACGGCTCGGCTGAGCATAGCGTGAGGAGTCACGCGCAGGCTATCGGCGCGCATCGCCTCGGCCAGGCCGGGCGCCTCGCGCGTGATGACCGCGCGCGTGGCCTCGGGCGTCACATCGCGCGGCGCGAAGCCGGTGCCGCCGGTGGTCAGGATCAGGTCGAGCGCCAACTCATCCGCGCCCCGGCATAGCCAGGCCGCGATCTCGACCTGCTCATCCGGCACCACCCCCGTCACCGCGATCGTGGCCGCGGGCCAATAATCGCGTACCGCCTGCGCCAGGGCGGGGCCACTCAAATCGGCCCGTTCCCCGCGCGCACTGCGATCACTGACGGTGAGGATGCCGACGCGAATCATGAACGTTCCCCCGACCGCACCATCGCACTAAAACGCCAGAAGCCCGATACCCTTGCGAGCATCGAGCTTCCAGCTTTCGGCTTGCAGCTGCCGGCGACTAGCGCTTCGTGTACTGCGGCGCTTTGCGGGCGCGCTTGAGGCCGTACTTCTTGCGCTCTTTCGCGCGCGCATCGCGCGCCAGCAGCCCGTTGGCCTTCAGCACAGAACGCAGGTTCTCATCGGCAACACACAGGGCGCGGGCAATGCCAAGAGCGGTAGCGCCCGCCTGACCGCTGAGGCCGCCGCCCTCGACATGCACGCTGATGTTGTAGCTGTTCAGCGTATCGGTGACCTGCAACGGCCGGTTGATGGCGATCACATCGGTGCGACGCGGAAAGTACTGTTCCAGGGGCCGATCATTGACCAGGATCGTCCCCGTGCCCGGATACAGGCGCACGCGCGCCGATGCCGTCTTGTTACGTCCCACTTCCGTGTTATACTTGACTGTCATTTGCCCTCGATCCTCCCTCATGCGAACGGGAACGGTTTCGGCTGCTGGGCCTGATGCGGATGCTCCGGGCCGGCATACACCTTGAGCTTGCGCATCAACTGCCGCCGCTGGCGATTCCGATTCAACATGCCGTTCACCGCCGCCTGGATCACCCGCTCAGGGTGGTTTGCCAGTTGGTCCCGCAACCTTATCTCGCGCAAGCCGCTCGGATAGCCCGAATACCGGTAGTACATTTTCTGATCGAGCTTGCGGCCGGTGACCGCGATCTTCTCGGCATTGATCACGATCACGTAGTCGCCGCAATCCATGCCGGGCGTATAGATCGGCTTGTGCTTGCCTTTGAGCACCATTGCGATTTGCGTGGCCAGCCGGCCGAGGGTCTTGCCTGTGGCATCCACCACATACCACTCGCGGCTCTGATCGGCCTCACTCGCCTTTGCGCTATAAGTTCTCACGTTGCTTACTCCCCTACTGATTCGTACTCCACCTTCATCAGGCATAGCCCGCAGGCCGGAGCAGGCGGCGCAGCCTGGCTGCGGTCGCGACGCTCCAGGAGCTCGGCGATGCGTCCGACCGGCCACCGCCCCAATCCCACCTGGAGCAGCGCGCCGACCAGGCTGCGCACCATGCCGCGCAAGAAGGCATTGCCGATTATGTCAAAAACAAAACGATCGCCGTCGCGTTGCCAGTCGGCCGCATAGATGACCCGCACCGTGCTATCACCGTGCGTGGGCTGGCCGAAGCTACCGAAATCGTGTTCGCCGAGCAGAAGTGCTGCACCCGCCCGCAATGCCTCCAGATCCAGCGGTTCCGTCACCAGATGGGTATAGCGCCGCTCGAGCGGGGACCGCACCGGCCGGTTGAGCACCGTGTACCGATAGGTGCGGCGTCGGGCGCTGAACCGGGGATGCCAGCCCGGCGCCGCCACGCCCAACTCGAGAACCGCCACATCCGCAGGCAACACAGCGTTGAGCGCCCGTTGCAGGTCGGCGAGCGTGTGTCGCCAGGGCACGCAGAACCCGATCACCTGGCCGACCGCGTGCACGCCGGCGTCGGTACGACCGGCCCCGATGACGCGCGTCTCATGTTGCGTCACCTGGGCCACGGCCGCCTCGAGCACGCCCTGCACCGTCCGGCCGTCGGTCTGCCATTGGAAGCCGAGGAAATCGGTCCCGTCGTACGCCACGGTGGCGCGCACGCTTTGCTCTGACATAGGTTTGAAGGTGCTTGATGGACGGCGCTTATTTCTTAGGCGCCTCAGCCGCTTTCTCCGCGCGCTCCACCAGCTCCAGGATCACCATCTGGGCGCCATCCCCCACCCGCGGCCCCACTTTGACGATGCGCGTGTAGCCGCCGGGCCGATTGAGGAAGCGCGGGGCCACCTCGTCGAACAGGCGTTTGGTCACCTCAGGGTCGGTGATGACGCGCGCCGCCAGCCGCCGCGCATGCACGGGATTGCCGCCGGCCATGGCACTGCGTCGGGCAATCGTGATCAGATGCTCCACGTCCCCGCGCACCGACCGGGCTTTGGCATCCGTCGTGCTGATCCGATCATAGCGCAACAGATCGGTGATGAGGTTGCGCCACAAAGCGTTGCGCTGGCTGGTGTTACGCCCCAGCTTACGTCCTGCAACTCGATGTTTCATATCGAGATCACTCCATTCACAGATCGTCGTCCGTGTCGCCTGACTCATCGACCGCCGTCATGGCGCCCGGCTGATAGGCGATCACCGACAGATAACCCTTAGCCTCCAGCTTATCCACCAGCTCGATCAACGACTTGCGACCGAAATTGCGGATGGCCAGGATCTCCTCTTCTCCTTTTTCGAGCCGTTCCAGCACCTCACCGACTTTGGTGATGCCGGCGCGCTTCAGACAATTGTAGGCGCGCACGCTGAGCTCCAGCTCTTCGATCGGGGCTTCGTAGATGCGGCTCGGGATGTTGCGCACCTCCGCCTCTCCCTCTTCGGCCGGCAACACCTCGGCGCCGGCGATCAGCGTCAGGTGGCGGATCAGCAGCCGGGCCGCCTCGCGCAAGGCCGCTTCCGGCGTCATCGTCCCATCGGTCCAGATCTCCAGGCTGAGCCGATCGTAATTCGTTTGCTGGCCGATGCGCGCCCGCGTGACCGTGTAGTTCACCTTGCGCACGGGCGAGTAGATCGCATCCACGGGGATCTCGCCGAGCGAGAGCTTGCCCCGCTCCTCGGCCGGCGAATAGCCCCGCCCGCGATTGACGGTCAGCTCGATGTCCAGGTCTACCTCCGGCGAATCGGCCGTCAACAGCAGCAGTTCCGGGTTGACGATCTCCACTTCGGGCGGGCAGACCAGGTCGCCAGCGGTGACCGGGCCTTCGCTGCGCACTTCGACGTGCAGGCGCACCGGTTCATCCACGCTGGATTTGAGTCGCAACTGTTTGAGATTCAACAGCAGCGCAGTTGTATCTTCGGTGACATGCGGGATGGCCGAAAACTCATGGTGAACCCCGCTGATGCGGACCGAAGTCACCGCGGCGCCAGGCAACGACGAGAGCAACACGCGGCGCAAGGCATTGCCCAGAGTGACACCATAGCCACTTTCCAACGGGCCGATGATAAACCGCCCGTAGTTGCGCGCACTGGCTTCGCGCTCGATCTTGGGCAGCACAAAATTCAACAAGACGCCCCCCTTTCGGAATGCTGAATGCAGCACCAGGCCATCGGGGTCAAGCCGAGGCCGCGCATCGCATTCCACATTCGCTGTTAGCGGCTATAGTACTCAACGATCAACTGTTCGCTCAGCGGGAGGTCAACCGCCTGACGATCGGGCAACCTCAACACGCGACCAGCCAGACGCGCGCTGTCGAATTCCAACCAATCCGGCACACTGCGGCTGCCCAACCGCTCCAGGGCTGCTTTGAAATAGCCGTTCGCGCGGCTTGCACCGCGTACCTCGATGACATCGCCCACCTCCACCAGGTAGGAGGGGATGTTGTGATTGTGGCCGTTGAGCAGGAAATGGCCGTGGCGCACCAACTGCCGCGCCTGCGCCCGCGAATCGGCCAGGCCCAGACGGTACACCACGTTGTCAAGTCGGCGCTCCAAAATCTGCAGCAGCGTGACGCCGGTCATCCCCTTCACCCGCAGCGCGGTGCGGAAGTAGCGGCGGAACTGGCGCTCCTGGACACCGTAGATGCGGCGGGCCTTCTGCTTCTCGCGCAGCTGCAAGGCGAAGTCGGACTCCTTGCGCTTGAAAGCACCTTTCTTGCCGTGCATACCGGGCGCGTAGTTGCGCTTCTCAAACGAGCACTTCTGCGAAAGACAGCGCTCGCCCTTCAGAAACAATTTCATTCCCTCGCGGCGACAAAGCCGGCATACGGGATCAGTCCGTCGTGCCAATGGAATCCTCCTGTTACATGCTCATGATCCGAGGGGTTTACAGCTTGGCAACCTTCATCCCCCTCGCAAACTGGATATGAAAGGCCCGTAAAGGCATGCCTTCCCGCTCTGGCCGGTCTCTCCGGCCTGTCGGCCAGGACAGGCCAACCGGGCCAACAACCAGGTATGCAGGACAGGTATCTTCGAGCGGCCGGCAAAGCCGCTCGCTCGAAAAACACCCCCTATTCTCGCCCGGCCTCTCTTCTGCGGGAGCTATGTGCCTGGCCTACACTCTGCGTCGTTTCGGCGGCCGGCAGCCGTTGTGCGGGATGGGCGTCACATCGGTAATCGAACGCACCCGCATGCCGGTCGTCTGCAGGGCACGGATGGCCGACTCGCGGCCGGGCCCAGGCCCCTTCAGGAAAACATCGGCCTCGCGCATCCCCTGATCCATCGCCGCGCGTGCGGCCTGTTGGGCGGCCATCTGCGCTGCGTAAGGCGTGCTCTTGCGCGACCCCTTGAACCCGACCGAGCCGGTGCTCGTCCAGGCCAGGGTGTTGCCCTGCAGGTCCGTCACAGTCACGATCGTATTATTGAACGTGGACTGAATATGGATTTGTCCCACCGGCACCATCCGCTTTTCGCGGCGCGGGCCGGTGCGACGGCCGCGTCGGGCCGCCGCCCCCCCAGATGCTGTTGGTTTAGGCATTCCTCAACTCCCCTTACTTGCGGGCGCGCTTCTTCCCCGGCACCGTCTTGCGGGCACCACGCTTTGTGCGGGCATTGGTCCGGGTGCGCTGACCGTGAACCGGCAGGTTGCGGCGATGGCGCAGTCCACGGTAGCTGCCGATCTCCTGCAGCCGCTTGATGTTCATGGTCACCTCGCGGCGCAGGTCGCCCTCCACCTTGTAGTTGCGCTCGATCACCTCACGCAGACGCGCCACCTGCGCCTCATCCAGGTCGCGAATGCGCGTGTCGGGATTGATCCCCGTCATGCTCAAGATCTCCCGGCTCGACGTGAGGCCGATCCCGTAGATGTACGTCAGGCCGATCTCGACCCGCTTGTCACGCGGCAGGTCTACACCAGCAATACGAGCCATGCGCTCCTCCCATAATCAACGCTAAACGCCGCATGATGCGGGACGAAATGCGGCACCAGGTGCGGGCACGGCACTTCTTTCCTCATCACGCTGCGCAACACCACTACCCCTGTCGCTGCTTGTGCTTCGGATTATCGCAGATCACGTGCACCACGCCATGGCGCCGGATGATCCGACACTTGGCGCAGATGCGCTTCACCGATGGTCGAACTTTCATGCCAGATTCCTCCCGGCCGATCCAGGGCAGCCTCCTTGACCGGAAAACCGGCCCCTGTCTCGGCTCATAAAACTGTCAAAACCTCCGGGCCGTCTTCGGTGATGGCAATCGAGTGCTCGAAATGGGCGCACCTCTTGCCATCCAACGTCACGACGGTCCAACCATCCGCCAGAACCCGCGTGCGCCAGGTGCCCACATTCACCATCGGTTCGATGGCCAGGGTCATGCCCGGCTGCAGCTTCGGACTTTGGCGCAGCGCCTTGGGCGCCACATAGTTGAGCACCTGCGGCTCTTCATGCATCTTGCGGCCCACACCGTGGCCGGTATACTCCCGCACCACCGAAAAGCCACGCTGCGCCACATACGCTTCGATCGCGGCCGAAATGTCCACCACCCGTTTGCCCGGCCGGGCCTGAGCGATGCCCGCCCATAGCGCACCCTCGGTCGCGTCGAGCAGACGCCGGCTGACCTCGTCAATCGCGCCGACCGGGTAGGTCCAGGCTGCGTCGCCGACCCAGCCGCGATAGGTGGCGCCGACATCTATGCTGATGATATCGCCCGGCTCCAGCCACCGCTGATCGCTCGGAATGCCGTGCACCAGCACCTCGTTGATCGAAGTGCAGATGCTGGCCGGGAAATCGTTCTTGCCGGTATGCGGATACCCCAAAAACGTAGGGATCGCGCCGTGCTGGCGAATGATCGCATCGGCCCGCGCATTCAACGCTGCGGTGGTCACACCGGGCCGGATCATCTCGCGCAAGGCCTCATGCACCCGTGCGACGATCCGCCCGGCCTCGCGCATTTCGGCGAGCTCGGCCTTCGACTTGAGCACAATCATGTGCGGCGTGCTGTCACTCGAGCGCGGCGATGGCCGCGCGCAGATCAGCCTGCACCGCCTCGATCGGCCGATCGCCGTCCACCGACTTCAAAATGCCGTGCGCAAAGTAATAGCCCACCAGCGGCGCGGTCTGCTTGTAATAGACGAACAACCGGTTGCGCACGGTATCCGGATCATCGTCGGGCCGGCGATAGAGCTCACCGCCGCATTTGTCGCAGCGCGTCGGGTCGCCGGCCGGCGGATTGAACTCCACGTGATACATCGCCTGGCATTCGCGACAGACGCGGCGGCCGGCCAGCCGCTTGATCACCGCCTCGTCGCTGACCTCCAGGACGGGCGCCAGCCGCACCCGCAGGCCACGGCCACCCAGCGCCACATCGAGTGCTGCGGCCTGCGCCAGAGTGCGCGGGAAGCCGTCCAGCACCGCGCCGGCCGCGCAATCGGGTCGGGCCAGCCGCTCCATCACCATGTTGATTGTCACATCGTCGGGCACCAGGGCGCCCCTATCCATGTACTGCCTGGCCAGCAGGCCCAACGGCGTCTCATGCTTCAGGTTCTCCCGGAAGATATCGCCGGAAGAGACCTGCGGAATGCCGAGCGCCTCGCAGAGCAGTCGGGCCTGCGTGCCCTTGCCGGCGCCCGGCGCACCCATCATCACGATGAACAGCGGTTCCTTGAACGATGTCGCCATTCCCGGTCTCTCGCTCCCCTCACTGCGCTCGCTACGCTCGCTACGACATCTTGCGGATGAAGCCCTCGTAGTGACGCATCAGCAATTGCGCCTCGAGTTGCTTCATTGTGTCGAGCACCACGCCCACCACGATCAGCAGGCCCGTGCTGGAAATCAACAGGGTGCTGGTCGAGGCACGCGAGGCCGCGGCGCTGCCGAACCCCAGATGGACCAGCCACGGCAGGATGGCCACGAAGCCCAGGAAAAGCGCGCCCACCAGCGTGATCCGGGTCATCACACGGTTCAGGTACCTCTCGGTGTTCGGCCCAGGCCGAATGCCGGGAATGAAACCGCCTTGTTTCTGCAACGTGTCGGGCAGATTCTGCTGCCGGAACACCACATCCGTGTAAAAATACGTGAACGCGATGACCAGCACGAAATACAGGATCCAATACCAGTTGTACTGCGGGCTGAACACCCGATTGATGAAGCCCGCCACGGCCGCCACCCACGACGCCTCCGAGTTCACGAAATAGCTGGCGATCGTGCTCGGAAAGATCAGGAAGCTGGAGGCGAAGATCAACGGGATCATGCCGGCCGAGTTGACGCGCAGAGGCACATGGGTGCTCTGGCCGCCGACCACCACCAGGCGATTGCCGCGTACCGCGCGCACGCGCTTGCCGTATTGCACCGGAATGCGCCGCTGGCCCTCTTGCACGACAACAATCAGCGCCACCGTGAAAACCGTCACCAGGGCGAATATGAGCAACTCGATAAAGCCGCCTTGAATCGCCGTGCGCTGGACATTCTGCGGCATAGCCGCGATAATCCCGCCGAAGATGATGATCGAGACGCCGTTGCCGATCCCCTCTTCGGTGATGATCTGGCCGAGCCACATGGCCAGCATCGTGCCCGCGGTCAGCGTGACGATGATGGCCAGCGTCGTCAACGGTGCGGTGGCAAAGCCGAACTCGGCCAGGATGCCCGCCCCGCCGACCGAAAGCGGCTGAGCCAGCAGAGACGACTGTCCGAACGCCTGCAACGCCGCCAGCGGGATCGTCAGGTAGACGGTGTACTGGTTGAGCTTCCGGCGGCCGGCGTCTCCTTCCTTCATCAACGCCTCCAGCTGCGGAATGATCGGCTGCAACAGCTGCAGGATAATGGAGGCCGTGATGTAGGGATACACCCCCATGGCCATCACCGAGAAGTTTTGCAGCGCACCGCCCGAAAGCAGGTTCAGCATGCCCAGCAGCGCGTTCGACTCGAAGACCTGCCGAAGCGCGAGCCGGTCTACGCCGGGCACCGGCACATGCGAGATGAACCGATAGATCACCAGGATGCCGAGCGTGATCAGCAGCTTGCGCCGCAGATCCGGCAACCTGAACGCATTGCGAACGGCATCGAGCATGTTCAAGCTCTCCTGCGGGGCGAGGCATCCAGGTCGCCCCGCCCCGATTCGGCCCTACAGGGCCAGTTCTTCGACGGTCCCACCGGCCGCCAGGATTTTTGCGCGTGCGGTGGCCGAGAATTTATGCGCCTTCACCGTGAGTGCGCGGTCGAGCGTGCCGTCGCCGAGCACCTTGACCGGCCTGGCAAACGAACGGATCAGGCCGGCCGCCAGCATCAGCTCTGGGGTCACCTCGGTGCCCGGCTCGAAGCCGTTCAGCGCGCCGACGTTCACCGGTTCGTATGCGATGCGCCAGATGTTGGTAAAGCCGCCCAGGCCCGGCAGCCGGCGCACCAGCGGCAATTGCCCGCCCTCGAAGTAGGGGCGCTTGGTGCCGCCGGAGCGGGCGCGCTGGCCCTTCTGGCCGCGGCCGGCCGTCTTGCCGCGACCGGCCGAAATGCCGCGACCGGCCCGCGTCGGTTTCTTATGGGCGCCCTCAGCGGGCCAGAGTTCGTTCAACTTCATGGTTCCTCCACAGATCGGCGAAGCGCCGGGGACGAAACAGATTCCGTCCGCCGGTCATTCGCTCACTTCTGTCACCGTGACCAGATGCCGCACTTTGTGGATCATGCCCCGGATGGCCGGGGTATCCGGATGCTCCACGATCTGCCCGAGCCGGGTAAAGCCCAGCCGACGGATGGTGTCTTTCTGATCCGACTTCACACCGATGAAGCTGGTGCAATAGGTCACGCGCAGTTTTTTCACCTCATTCGCCATTGGGCCCTCCTTGGCCGCCGCGCAACCAGAAGGGGGCCACTGCCTCCAGCGATTTGCCGCGGCGGCGGGCTTCCTCCTCCGGGCTCTTGAGCAGTTCGAGCGCCTTGAAGGTCGCGGCGACGACGTTGAGCATGTTGGCGCTGCCCTGAGACTTGGTGAGGATGTCACGAATGCCAGCCGCTTCGAGCACGGCGCGCACGCCGCCGCCTGCGATCACGCCGGTGCCGGGAGACGCCGGCCGCAGCAACACGCGGGCCGCGCTGGCATTGCCGACAACCGGATGCGGGATGGTCGTGCCGACCAATGGGATCGGCCGCATCGCGCGCCGCGCCCGATCCGAGGCCTTGCGCACGGCATCCGGCACCTCGCGCGCCTTGCCCACGCCGAAGCCCACCTGGCCGTGATTGTCGCCGACCACGACGACGGCGCGGAAGGCGAACCGGCGGCCACCCTTCAGCACTTTGGCGGTGCGAGCGATGTGCACAACCCGCTCATCGAGTTGTTCTTGTTCTTCCTCGTGCTCGCGCGGCTTGCGCTGCTTTTCCTTGCTCTGCTCGCGCTCTTTCTTCTCTTTGCCTGGCATCTGTCCTCCTAGAACTCCAGTCCCGCCTCGCGTGCGCCATCGGCCAACGCTTTGACACGGCCATGGTAGGGGTAACCGCCTCGATCAAAGACAACCATCTTGAGCCCCTTGGCCAGGGCGCGCTCGGCCACCAGTTTGCCCACGCGCGCCGCCTCCTGCGACTTCGTCAGACCATCCAGTTTCCCGCGCAATTCGGGGTCCAGGGTCGACGCCGAGACCAGGGTATGGCCCAGATCGTCATCAATCACCTGCGCATAAATGTGCTGCAGGCTGCGAAATACGTTCAAACGAGGGCGCTCCGACGTCCCATGAATGCGCTTGCGAATGCGCTCATGTCGGCGATCGCGAGCTTCTCGGCTTGTATCTTTGGCCATTGACTCTCATCCTCCTGACCGATTGGGGAACTTGCCCGCCCGCAAGATCAGGCAGCCCACAGGCCACCCATCACCCCAACTCGGAGATATCCCCGCGCTAGCTCACCGGCGGGGAAGCCCATCACTTCTTTCCGCCCTTGCCGCCTTTGCCGCCGACCTTGCCGCTCTTGCCCGCCTTCTGGCGGACGACCTCACCCTGGTAGCGGACGCCCTTGCCCTTGTAGGGTTCCGGCGGCCGTAATCCCCGGATCTGTGCGGCCATGGCCCCGACCAACTGCTTGTCAATCCCGCTGATCGTGATCTGCCGGCCGGTCTTGTCCACATCGAAAGTGATGCCGGGGGGCGGAACGATCTCGACGGGATGCGAATACCCCACCAGGACGACCAGGTGCTTGCCCAGCATGCCGGCGCGATAGCCGACACCCTCGATCTCCAGGGTGCGCGTGAAGCCGCTGCTGACGCCGATCACCATGTTGTTCAACAGGGCGCGCGCCAACCCGTGCAAGGCGCGATGCCGATCGGTGTCGGTCGGCCGCGACACGCGCAACTCACTGCCGACCTGCTCGACGCGAATGTCGGCGGGAAACTGCTGCACCAGCTGTCCCTTCGGCCCTTTGACGGTAATCGCATTGCCCTGGTCAATCACCACGCTGACCCCTTGGGGCAGCGGAACAGGCATTTTTCCTATACGAGACACTCTCAACCTCCTGCCGGATGCCGGCCCGTATCGGGCTTCCAGCCCCAACCTCTGGCCTCCAGCTTCCGGCTCACCAGATGTAACAGAGCACCTCACCGCCGAGCCCAAGCCGGCGCGCCTTCTGGCCGGTCATGATGCCTTGCGATGTGCTCAGCACAGCGACGCCGAGTCCGCTCAACACCCAGGGGATCTCACTGCGCTTCACATAGACCCGGCGGCCCGGCTTGCTGACGCGCAACAGGCCGGTGATGATGGACTTGCGATCCCGATCGTACTTCAAGACGATACGCAGTTGCGGCTGCGGCGCATCCTTGGACACCTCGAAGTCCTTGATGAAACCCTCGTCTTTCAGGATGCGCGCCAGGGCAATCTTCACCTTGGAACCGGGGATGACCACCTGCTTCTGGCGCACCGTGAAAGCGTTGCGGATACGCGTCAGCATGTCGGCAATTGGATCGTTGATCATTTCTTCTATCGCTCCTCAACAGACCGTCAGTCAGCTCCCGCTGTGGGTGCTCTTGACGGCCCTGGCGAGACTGGCCCCTTACCAGCTCGATTTCACCACGCCTGGCAGATTGCCGCGCAGAGCCTGATCGCGGAAGCAGATGCGGCACAGGTCGAAGCGACGCATATAGCCGCGCGGCCGGCCACAGATGCTGCACCGATTGCGCACGCGCACAGCGTATTTCCGTCGCTGCTCACGAAATCGCATACATGTCTTGGCCACTGATTTCCTCCAATCGTTCGCCTGACTGGCGCCCTACTTGCGGAACGGCATGCCCAGCAGCGCCAGCAAGCGGCGACCTTCTTCGTCGGTCTTGGCCGTCGTGACCACGGTGACCGCCATCCCGCGCACTTTGTCTATCTTGTCGTAATTGATTTCCGGCCAGATCAACTGCTCGCGCAGGCCCAGGCTGTAATTGCCGCGGCCATCGAACGAATCAGGCGACACGCCGTGAAAGTCGCGCTGCCTGGGCAACGCGATGTTCATCAGCCGGTCCAGGAAGCTCCACATCCGCTCCCCGCGCAACGTCACCGTCACGCCGATGGTATTGCCCTCGCGCAGCTTGAAGGCCGCAATCGAGCGCTTCGCCTTTGTGAAGACCGGCTTCTGGCCGGTGATCGTGGCCAGGTCATTGGCCGCAGCGTCCAGCGCCTTCGCGTTCTGCAGCGCCTCGCCCATCCCGATGTTCAGGACGACCTTTTCGATGCGCGGCACCTGCATGATGTTTTTGTAGCCGAACTCTTTTTGCAGAGCCGGCATCACTTCGTTACGATACCGTTCCAGCAATCTCGGTATTGCCATATCTCTCTGCTCCCGTCCGTGTACAGGGTCGCCTCTGCGCCCTGAGCGGAGGAGTAAGTCACATGAAACGCGCGCCGTGAACCGTGCCGTGCGTCCCCGACGTCGCCTCGCCAGAAGCGCCGCCGCGCGCCCGCCATTTCACGTCTGGCGTTTCACGCCTCACTCGTCAATAGACTCGCCGCACTGCTTGCACATGCGGCTGCGGCTGCCATCGGCATGCACCTTGTGCGCCACGCGCGTCGGTTGGCCGCAGCGCGGACAGATCAACATCACGTTGGACACGTGAATCGGTGCTTCACGCTGGATGATGCCGAACTGCGTGCGCACGTCGCCGGTGCGGCGCTGATGCTTCTTCACCATGTTGACGCCGGCCACAAGCACACGATCCCCCTGCGGGTTGCGCTCGCCGGCGCGGCGGCCCTTGCCCCATCTGGCGCGGATCACGCGATGCACTTCGCCCTTGGCGCCCCGATCGTCGCCCGCAATGACCACCACCTTATCGCCCTTGCGGATATCCATATCATCACCTCATCACAGCACTTCTGGGGCCAGCGAGACGATGCGCATGAAGCCGCGCTCGCGCAATTCGCGCGCCACCGGCCCGAAGATACGCGTGCCGCGCGGCGCCCGGCCCTGATCAATGATCACGGCCGCGTTGTCGTCGAAACGGATGTGTGAGCCATCCGGCCGGGCCTGCGGATAGGTCGTGCGCACCACCACCGCGCGCACGATCTCGCCTTCTTTCACCGCACCGTTGGGCGCAGCCTGCTTCACCGTGGCGATGATCACATCGCCCACGTGCGCGTAGCGCCGAGTCGAGCCGCCCATCACGCGGATGCAGAGGATCTCCTTGGCCCCTGTGTTGTCGGCGACCTTGAGTCTGCTTTCCTGCTGAATCATCGCTCCACCTCTACTCGGCCTGCACCTCGGCCTGCAACGGCGCAGTATCTATCTGCGTCCCACGCTGGAGGATCGCCTCGACCCGCCAGTGCTTCTCTTTGCTGTAGGGCCGCGACTCGACGATGCGCACCTGGTCCCCGGGCTGGCAGGCGTTGGTCTCATCGTGCGCTTTGTAGCGCTTGCTCACCCGAATCACCTTGCCGTAGAGCGGGTGCCGGCGCGTGCGGCGCACGACCACAACCACGGTCTTATCCATCTTGTTGCTGACCACCTGGCCGATCAGCCGTTTGCGTTGCGCTTCCATCGTCACTCCTCCTGGGCCGCGGCCAGTTCGCGCTCGCGCAGGATCGTGCGCAAGCGGGCGATCTCACGCCGCACCTGGCCCAGCCGGGCCGTATTCTTCAACTGGCCGGTTGCATACTGGAAGCGCAGGTTGAACAGTTCATGATGCGCTTCGTCCAGATGCCGGCCGATCTCCATATTCGTCAGGTTGCGGATTTCACGCGGGCGCATCAGCTTCCCTCCCCGGCACCGATCTCTCGGCGCACGAATTGCGTCGCGATCGGCAGTTTGTGCGCGGCCAACCGCATGGCGGCCCTGGCGTCTGCCTCGGATACACCGGCGACCTCAAACAGCATCAGGCCCGGCCGCACCACCGCAGCCCAGTATTCCACCGCGCCTTTGCCACCACCCATGCGGGTTTCCGCCGGACGCTTGGTCACGGCATGATCGGGAAAGACGCGAATCCACAGCTTGCCACCGCGGCGCAGATAGCGCACGATGGCGCGCCGCGCCGCCTCGATCTGGCGGCTGCTCAGCCAGGCCGGCGCCAGGGCCTGCAGCCCGTAATCGCCGAACGAGACCTGGTTGCCGCGGCTGGCCACACCGCGCCTGCGTCCACGATGGACTTTGCGATATTTCACGCGCTTTGGCATCAACATGCTTGATCACTCCTTCAGTCACATAGTCCGATCGCCCTGTAGCCCGACAGTCGCCTGTGCTTGCGGCCGCGCGGCCATCCACCGACCCGACTAGTTGACTCCCCGACTATCCGACTACTCGGCTCCCGGCAGGACTTCGCCCTTGTAGATCCACACCTTGATGCCGATGCGGCCGTAGGTGGTCAGCGCCTCGCTCTTGGCGTAATCAATCTCAGCACGCAGCGTGTGCCGCGGCACCTGGCCCTCGCGCACCGTCTCGACGCGGGCCATCTCCGCGCCCGCCAGCCGGCCACCACAGCGGATCATGCAGCCTTTGGCGCCGCTTTTCAGCGCGCGCAGGACGGCCTGCTTCATGGCACGCTTGTGCGAGATGCGGCGCTCCAGCTGTTCGGCGATGCTCTCGGCCACCAGAAAGGCGTCCATCTCCGGATGCTCGATCTCGGCGATATCGAGCTTCACTTTCTTGTTCGTCAATTGCTGCAGATCGTTGCGCAAGGCGTTCACCGTGGCGCCCTTGCGGCCGATGATGACACCGGGTTTCGCCGAATGCACCGTCACCCGCACCTGGTTGGGCGGGAAACGTTCGATTTCGACTCTAGAAATGGCCGCTTCCGGCAATGCCTTCAGGACCAGCTCTCGGATCATGCGGTCCTCGTTGACGAGGTCCTTGTACTCACTGCCCTCGGCAAACCAGCGCGAGCGATGCTGCTCGACTGTTCCCAGACGAAAGCCAATGGGATGAACTTTTCGGCCCAAAGCAGCCTCCTGACTAACGTTCCTCTAGCTCAACCGTGATGTGCGAAGAGCGACGGATGATCGGCTTGAACCGGCCACGTGCCCCGAACCGTCGCCATTTGCGCAACGGCGCCACATCGGCCGTGATGGTGGCGATGTACATATCTCTGCGATTCAAGCCTTCGTTGGCATCGGCATTCGCCAGCGCTGATGCGATCGTCTTCGCTACCGGCTGGGCGGCCGCCTGCGGCATATGGCGCAACAGCGCCAATGCCTGCTCGGCCTGCATGCCGCGCACCTGATCTATCACCTGGCGCACCTTTTGAGGCGAGATGCCCACATACTTTGTCACTGCTCGTGTTGCCATGCTCTCACCTCTCGTCAGCGCGTCGAGCTTTTCTTCTCGCTGCGCACATGCCCGCGGAAGAAGCGGGTAGGCGCAAACTCGCCCAGCTTGTGGCCCACCATGTTCTCGGCAATGTAGATGGGAACATGGCGCCGGCCATCATGCACGGCGATGGTATGGCCGACCATCTGCGGGAAGACGGTCGAAGCGCGCGACCAGGTCTTGATCACCTGCTTTTTGCCGGCGCGGTTCATCGCCTCGATCTTCTTCAACAGTTTCGGCTGAACGTACGGCCCCTTCTTTAGAGATCGCGACATACGTCATTCCCCCATCACTACTTGCGGCGGCGCACGATGAACTTCTCGGTGCGCTTGTTCGTGCGAGTCTTGTAGCCCAAAGCCGGTTTGCCCCACGGCGTCTTCGGCCCGGGCATGCCGACCGGAGTCCGGCCTTCGCCGCCGCCATGCGGATGCGAATTGGGATCCATGGCCACCCCACGCACGGCCGGTCGCCACCCCAGCCAGCGCTTGCGGCCCGCCTTGCCCAGCTTGATGTTGGCGTGTTCGGGATTGCCGACCTGCCCGATCGTCGCCATGCACACCAGCGGCACCCGGCGCAGCTCGCCGCTCGGCAGGCGCAGCAGCGCGTACTCGCCGTCCTTCGCCATCAACTGAGCGCCCACGCCGGCCGACCGGGCCAGCTGGCCGCCGCGACCGGGCTGCAGTTCGACGTTGTGCACCACGGTGCCCAACGGGATATTCTTCAGCGGCAGGGCGTTGCCCGTGCGCACCTCGGCTTCGGGGCCAGAGAGAACCTGCTGGCCAACCTGCAGGCCGAGCGGAGCCACGATATAGCGCTTCTCGCCGTCCGCGTAGACGATCAGCGCGATGCGCGCCGAGCGATTCGGATCGTATTCGATGGACGCGACGCGGCCGGGCACGCCCAGCTTATCGCGGCGGAAGTCCACCACGCGGTACTGGCGCTTGTGGCCGCCCCCGCGATGGCGCACGGTGACGCGGCCCTGGTTGTTACGGCCGGCGAGCTTGCGGATCGGCCGCAAGAGCGCCCGTTCGGGCCTGGTGCGCGTGATCTCTTCGAATGTAGAGCCGGACATCCCGCGTCGGCCGGGGCTCGTCGGCTTGAAAATCTTAATCGCCATGCGACAAACTCCTCAGTCGTGTCAGACGCCCTCGAAGAGCTGGATCGAGCTGCCCGGCGCCAGCGTCACCACCGCTTTCTTGTACGCCGGCCTCTTGGTCACTGTCGCGCGGCCATAACGCCCGTGTTTCGCCGGGATATGGACCATGCGCACGTTGACCACCTTCACATTGAACGCCGTCTCGACCGCGTCTTTTACCTGGATCTTGTTAGCCCGCTCGTCCACTTCGAAGGTATATTGCCGCGCCGTTTCTGCCTGGGCATTGCTCTTCTCGGTCACGATAGGCCGCTTCAGTACATCGTAGACGTGCATCTCTTCCTCCCGCTCTAGCCGAGGATGGCCTCGATCACGCCGAGCGCGTTCTGCGGAATGATCAGATAGTCGTACTTCAGCAGATCACGCACGTTGACGTACTCGGCCCGCAACAGCTTGATGTCCGGCAGATTGTTGCTGGCGCGCTCGATCACCTCATCGGGTCCGGCCATCAGGATCAAGGCGCTGGCATCGCCGGCCAGACGGTTGACCACGGTGGCCATCTCGCGCGTCTTGGGCTGCGACAGAGCCAGCTGATCGAGCACGACCAGCCTGTCCTCTGCGGCCTTCACCGACAGCGCGGAGCAGACGGCGGCGCGCCGCATCTTGCGCGGCATCTTCTGTTCGTAGGAGCGCGGGGTGGGACCAAAGATGATGCCGCCACCGCGCCACTGCGCAGCACGGATGGAGCCTTGCCGTGCCCGTCCGGTGCCCTTCTGCTTCCACGGCTTGCGGCCACCGCCGGAGACCTCACTGCGGCCTTTCGTCTTGGCCGTGCCCAGCCGGGCATTGGCCAACTGCCGCACGAGCGCCTGATGCATCAACGGGATATTGATCGGCGCAGCAAAGATGTTATCCGCCGACTTTTTCGCCGGCCATATTCATCAATGAGACTTGCATGGTCACTACCCCTGCTTTCGCGCTTCCGTGATGAGCAACAGGCCGCCGCGCGGACCCGGCACCGCGCCCCGCACCGCCAACAGATTGCGCTCCGGATCTACCAGGACGACGCGCAGGTTGGCAATGGTGACGGGCACGTTGCCCATGTGCCCGGCCATGCGCTTTCCTTTGTACAGGCGCCCCGGCGTGGTGCCGGAGCTGCTGGCACCCGGCGCGCGCAGCCGGTCCGACTGGCCGTGGGTGCGCGGGCCGCCGCGGAATCCATAGCGCTTGACGCCGCCCTGAAAGCCACGGCCTTTGGAGATGCCCTGGACGTCCACCCGCTCGTGGGTGTTGAAGATATCGGCCATGATCTTCTGGCCCAAATGATAGTCTTCGACGTTGCGCAGGCGCACCTCGCGCAGCACACGCAGCATGGGCACCTCGCGCGGCATGCCGCGCCGCCTGAGGTGGCCGATCTGCCCCTTGGTCAGCCGACGCTGCCTGGTCTGCTCGAAACCCAGCTGGATGGCCGTGTAGCCATCGCGCTCAACGGTCTTGATCTGGGTGACGTAACAAGGCCCCGCCTCGATCACCGTCACCGGCACGACGTCGCCTTTTTCGGTGAGCAGCTGGGTCATGCCCACCTTGCGACCCAAAATCCCTTTCATCATTCCTCCCTGGGACTGCCGTGATCTCGCCCTCGCGAGACCGCATCATCCCCACAAAGCGGGTCAACGGGTAGATAAGGGAACAAGTAGACAAGGAGACAAGCCGACAGGTGAATGTAAGAATTTCTTGACTACCTGACTGCCCGGCTACTTAACTACCCGTCCCCCGACTACAACTTGATCTCGATATCCACGCCCGCCGGCAGGTCCAATTTGGTCAGGTTTTCGATCGTCTTGGCACCCGGATCGAGCACGTCAATCAGCCGTTTGTGCGTGCGGATCTCGAACTGCTCCCGGCTGTCTTTGTCAATGAAGGTCGAGCGGTTCACGGTAAAACGTTCGATCTTGGTCGGCAAGGGCACCGGGCCGACGACGGCCGCGCCGGTGCGCTCTGCCGCGTCCACGATCTTGCGCACCGAGTCATCCAGGACCCGATGATCGAAAGCCTTGAGCCGGATGCGAATCCTGTTCTTTGCCATGTGAAAAGCTCCGCGTAACGCCGACGTGTCACGTTGAACGTTGAACGTTCAACGTTCAACATCATTCGAGAATCTTAGTGATGACGCCAGCACCCACCGTGCGGCCACCCTCGCGGATGGCGAAGCGCGACCCCACTTCCAACGCCACCG
>FWWM01005379.1_pt1 | contig 28100 bp, 26 predicted proteins | sample 2228351 | NCBI WGS metagenome assembly FWWM01 (sample SAMEA103939774, study PRJEB20133) | metagenome | reverse complement strand
TATAATATACGTGGTAGTGAAATATTCAGTAAATTGATAGGGGTTTTAGCTAAGCATGGTAAGGTGGCAAAAATTACATAATCACCATGAAAAAATAAGGTAATTCTTATCTTTCAAGATTTTTTTCATACAGTGGAAGGTATAAACTGCAGAAATAAAAGAATGCTCGGTTTCTTGGGACTTTCTTCTTTTTCCAGTTATGTATTCCTGAAAGTAGGTGGTGCATTTTCCAAAGTCATGTAGTGCCGTAGAAACCCTTGCAGAAATTATAAAGTTTTCATCAAAAAGACTCTTATCCATATAAAAGTCTAAAAGTTCAAGACATCTGTTTATGTGGTCTTCTATGAATACGTTCGGGTGTGAGTAAATTCCTGACTTCTCCATAGGTGTATTTTGTATCATGGCTCATACCTCCTGATCGGTTCTAGAGTAAATTCCTGACTTCTCCATAGGTGTATAACATCTCCGTTCTCAAGCTTTAAAAGATCCTTAAACCTTCCGTATATGGGACCACCTTCTATGTTAAATATTACATCTTCATATTTTTTTACGGTTCTATCTGTGTCCATTAAAGTTGGTATCCTCTCCTTCCCTATTTTTTGAAGTCTTTCAATATTGATTTCATCAACAACATCCAACGGTATAACACTGTCTGCCTTTTCTGATTCTTTTTGATAGTAGCCTTGGTATACGCTAACATAACTAAAATCCGCTAAAAGTTCAGAAAGGCCAAGAGAAACAGTGTAGTAAGTTTGATGGTTTTTTATCATCTCCATAAGGTTATTAAAAAACTCTTCTTTTGCAGATACATATATACGGTATTTAGGATCTTTTACGAATTCTGCTTTTACTTGAGTTCTTGGCTCTCCACCTGCTTTTCTTGAAGAGATTAATGTGGGGTCAAAGTTGTTAGAGCTACCTTTGGTGAAGACTAAGTTTAGTCCCATCCTTAATTTTTTTATAGGAGATAGTATCCCTATACCTATGGCTAAATCCTTAGTCTTTTCAAGGTATTCTTCTTTTCCAAAGCCAAGAATCGCACCTATGATGCCTCTTACGGTAGGAGGCGGAGGAAAAGGAAATGTTAAGGGAGAAGAAGTTGTAAAAAACTTCCTAAAGTGCGCCAAATCCCCAAATATATCAAATACCAAAACCTGCATCTTTAAATCTAAACCTCTTTTACCCATTCAAATTCAACTATTTGTTGAATTCCTTGGAATATATCCTCTATTTTAGGGAAGAAATTAACTCTATCGTCTACGCAATACCTAACCCTTTCTATTTTGTCCTTATACTTTTGAACCTTCTGCTGTAGCTTTGTAAAGTCTATGCTTAGGTCTTCAATGTCTCTTATCTCTTCATCTCTTTTATCTGTCTGTATCCTTACCAGTTTGTCCAGTTCTCCTATATGAGTAAGTGTATTTTCTTTGTAGATTATCTCTATGAGTATTCTTGGGTTGTGCCCAAATTTAGAAAAAGAAATTACATCCGTAGAGCCTTTATGCCCAATCCACATAGCTTTTAGCATGGCGTCTATATCGGATTCAGTTAGTCTTGTCTTTTCTGCTGCTTTTTCGTTGACTATACCGTAAAAAGCTATAAGAGAGTAAGGCACCACATAAAAATCTGTCATAGTTCCTTGAGTTTTTTGTTCATCCGACGGTAAAACGGTTGTGCCTTTCACAAACTCAATCTTCACCCTGTGTAAAGATCTACCGAATTTAAATTGAACAGGACCCGTAAAGGAATTTGCTTGAATGTCTGAGCCTTTGATAGTAAAGGTTCCGCCAAATAGCCTGATGTCTATACATTTTTCTAACACTACGTTATAATCTTTTTCGTACCTCTCAAAGATACTTTCTTTTGACAACAATTTTCCGTCTTCTTTTCTTTGTTCCCTTATGAATACCTCATAACCCATCTGCGTAAGCTGGTCCCTTATGGTTCTTTTAAGTCTTGTGGGTGTTACATAGTTTATTTGCGTCTCTTCGTCAATTCTTGGTTTATTTTCATCTGCAGGGTCTCCGTTTGGGTTTGCCCAAGAAACATCGTAAATAAACAAAATTTCACGCCTGTTCTTCATAACTTACCTCCTCTTTATTTTTGTATATAAACTGCTTTATTTTATAAAACATTCCCATACCTAATACAAAGTAGAAGTTTATCTCTTCTATGCTTAACTTCCAAGGAGTGCTTGCTCTTGCTAAGTATTCAGATGCCATCTCAAAAAGCCTCTTTTTATAACCGTAAAACTCCTGATAGTTTTCAAGTTTTTCTCTTATTTCCGGAAGTAATCCCATAACATCTGCTTGGTTCATTCTAAGATCTTTTAGCTTTTTCAAAAAAGGTTTATTGTTTCTCTCTTTAACCTAAATCTGTAGGATAGATTCCGTAAGAGCACCTAAGACAAAAAGACCTTTCTTTAAAGGAGTGTCAAGAGAAGGCAGGCTGTCTAAAAACTCTTCAAGGTTATTAAATTGTTTCTCCTCCATATTGACCTCCTTTGTGGATAACTTTATAAACAAAAACACAGCAAAAGCATCTCTTATAGTGTTTATATATTCCTCATTTTTCAGTATGTTTTTTCTTATAGGTTTTAAAAGAAAGTATATAAGAAATTGTTCTTCTATTCTTACTCCTCTGAAAGTTTTATCAATTATCTCAAGAAAGTATTTTCTTAGGTCTTCTGTTTTCTTGGATGGATCACTTTTTGAGAAAAACTTGCGAATAGTTAGGTAAGTGAAGTTATATTCATAATTTTCAGAGCTTAAAAATTTCTCAACATACTTTTTGGCTGTAAAAAGCTCCTTTAACCTTGAAGGATAAATGTCTTGCACATGCAGAAGTATTCTATCTGCACTTTGTTGCTGTTCCAAAAATAAGAAGTTTAGAGTAATAGCATCTTTTTCCTGAGTGATAAGTTCTAAAATTTCTTCTTCATCACTCATAAAGCTACTATATTCTTTTTTGTTCAGCATTATCTTTCGGTGTTCTGAATTGAAAAGAATATCAAGTGTTTCTTGTTTTAGTTTTTCCCTGCCAAGAATAAATTCAGGTATTAGGTAATAGTCCAATCCATTACCTATTTTGAATTTGAGGTCTTCTTTTATTTTGTGATATCCAGCTTCCATATATCTTTTACAATCAAAGCAAAGAGGGAAGTTTTTGTAAGAGATCTCCTTTCGAAAACCACCCACAATGTAGCCGGGCTTGTCTATCGTATAAAACTTGAAAGGTGATATATCTCCACTAACTTCCTTTTTTTGCAGACACACACAACATACAGCTTCTCCTTTACTATTATTTCCTTCTTGACTTATAAGATTTTCTAGAGTTTTTCTAAAAGCATCTATTTCTCCTATATACTTACCATCTATCTTAATAGTCAGTAGAATTGTCTTTTTTGGTGGAATATCTATCTTTCTTACTTCTTCCAATATATTATCTAATTTCAATTCAAGCTTCACATTTTTATAATGCTTGAGAATTTTTCTAAGATTCCCTATGGATTTATCTATCTGAGACCTATTTAACAGAAGTGTAGGAGATAAGCTCGGAGGATTTTTGCCTTTTGCTTTCTTATACATATACAAAGATAATTTATCTTTTGAAAAATCCTCTAAATCTACTTTTGTAAATTTTCCGTCTTTGTTAAACTCCAGGATTAATACTTTTTCGGCTTCTATGGGGTCGTAAATTTCTATTTTTCCATACAGTTCTCCTATATCCCTAATAGCTTTCAACATCTTTTACTACCTCCACCATACCAAATCCCTGTGGGTTTTTTGCTCCTAAACCCGCTTCTAAGGCAAGTTTTAAAATCTCCTTGCTTCCTTTTATCCTGTAGTATCCTTCCCATGCCTCTATTAATGTTTTTCTATAAACTATCTTTTTCTTGTATTTCTGACATATCTTTACGGGTTCCACCGCTACCTTCCCCTTGTAGGATTTATTGTAAACAATTTCATACTTCTTGAGAAGGTTATCTTTGATGATCTGATAAAATTTCTCATCCCACGGATTGAGATATTGAAACCTTTTTTGTCCTACAGGAGTTGTATATACAGTTATAGGTGATAGACACCTTACGATAATATCTTCCTGGTTGATTTCTGGCTTTATCACATCTATAGAATTTAAATACAGCTTGTTATTTGCAAGGAAAAGTCCATCATTTTTTATAAGGTTTTCACAGAAGAAGAAACTATATCTATCAGAGGCGACGCAAAATAAACGGTAATGTTGTTATCAAAATCTATAAAATCTCCCTCCTTTTTGATTATTTTACCTATTATTTTGGAAAAAGTGAACAGTTTAAACCTTCTTTTGTTGTAAACAAACCCTATGTTATGGAGAAAATTGGAAAGTATAGGGTCCATGTTTTTATAGAAAAAGGCTTGCAGATAATGGTTATAACTTTTAGGAAGGCGTATGTTATCTTCTGCGGAGAGGGTTATTCTAAGTATCATATTTTGTTCAACTCCCATCAAAGCATAGCTTTCTTTATATGGAAAGTCCTTTTTTAACCTTTCATAAAATAGGCCAAAGAGTGTTAGGTCCCATGGGTAGGGTTCTGTAAAATGGATTACGCACAAAGCCTCCACAAGGGGCGGGTTTTTGTATACCATATTTTTAATATACACTCAAACTACCTTTAAAGGCAAGTCCCTTACCTTTCTGTAGTTTTCATGTCTTAAAACTCTAAGTAGAATAAGTGCCGTTGTGTAAGCATCTTCCAAGGCGTTATGAAGGGTAGAAGTGGGAATTTTAAACTTCTTTGCAAGATCTTCCAAAGAAGAAGCCCTTTCTTCACCTATCATATCTAAAAGGTCAAGGGCATAAGGGTAAAAGAAGCCATCGCATTCTTCTTCTATCAGCCTTCTTATCATGGCTATGTCTATATGCACAAAGTAGCCTACCAAAAGGCAACCTTTTGCGTATTCTATAAACTCTTGGCACACTTCCCTTCTTTCCTTTGCCTCTTTTAAATCTTGGGGTGTTATGCCATGCACCTTTATGGAGTCTGCAAAGGCCCTTGAAGGCTTTAAAAGCCTGTAAAAACTTTTGGAAAGGTCTATTTTTAAACCTTCTATTTTTACCGCTCCTATGCTTATGGCCTCATCCCTCTTTAGGTCAAGGCCTGTGGTTTCTGTGTCAAAGACCACAAAGCATGTCTCTTCAATGGGCTTTTCTCTATCTATCTCCCAATGGAACTTATGCCAAACTTCTGGCTTTAACCTTTTGTATAGCCACCTTTTTAAGGCCTTCATTCAAAGAACCTCAAGTTATACATCTCATACAAAAACTCTTGAAACTCTTTTATTATTTTGAACACATCCTTTAGGGTGTTCTTCTCCGCCCTGGATAGCCTGTTGGGGTTTATATAGTTGTCTGGCTCCTTCCCTTCTTTTATCTTCTGTGCTTGGAATTTAAACCTTAGGCTCAAAAGGAATCTGTAGGCCTCTTTTAGGTCCTTTGCATGCTCTTCAGAAAACACACCAAGCCTTTTTAGCTCCTCTATCCTTTCAAATGTATTCCTTTTGCCTATGCCCATTTCAAGGGCAAGGGCCCTTATGCCCTGCGTTATGGGAAATATCCCACCTTTCTTTATCTCTATCTCTCCTTTGTGTTCTCCCGTCTTTTCCACCACAAAGTCTCCAAAAAAGCCTATGGGGGGCTTGAAGCGCACCGCATCCACCGCAAGGAAGGGCAAAAAGCCCGGGTTTTCCTTAAGTGTTTGAAGTATAAAGCTCCAAAGGTCTTCTGTAAGACTTTGGTCTCCAAACACATTCCTAAAGTCAAAGAAGATGGCCACGTTTAATATGTTTTCTTCCTTTGGCTTTTCAATCCAATCCTTTACAGCAGACTGCCATTCCTTTGCCGACCTTCTCCAAAAGGGGTTTGAAATCATCACATTGCCGGGGCATGGCGGAAAGCCTATCTCAAGCAGTGTATCTATATAAACCTTTGAAAATCTTTCAAAGTACTTTTTGGGGTCAAAGTCCAAAAGGGGATAGTCTTGGTAGATTAAGGCATTGTCTTGGTCTGTCCGTAGGCTTTGCTCTCTTCTTCCTTCGCTTCCAAGCACCATAATGCTAAAAGGCACCAAGGGCTCCTCTCCCAATCTGTTCATGGCAACATAAACTGCCCTCTTCATAAACCGGTCGTTTATCTCCGAGATGTATTCTCCAAGTTTTTCTGGGTCTGTGCCTTGAAAGACAAGGTCCAGGGTCTGTTCTTTCACAAGGCCGTAGAGATATTTTAGGTCTTCTACAGTCTTTGCCTTGTCTATCTCCTTTATAAGCAAAACTGCGTTTTTGCTTTCGTAAGCTATAAGGTCCCTATCCTCCAAAACTCCCACTGGATCACCGTTTTTCTTAACCAATAGCTTTCTTATTCCATGTCTTGCCATCAAAACCATGGCATCGTAAAGGGTGCTTTTGCTCTCTATCCATACCACCGGAAAGCTTGCCACATCTTTGAGTTTTACTTCTTCTGGCCTTAGGCCCTTGGCAAGCACCTTTCTAAGCACATCCCTCTCTGTGATTATGCCCATGCCTTCTGGAAGTTTAACCAGCACATAGGTGCTGTCCTTTGATACCATCTCTTTTATGGCCTCTTCTACCCTTTGATTTCCCTCCATTACCAAAATGGGCCTAAGATTTATATCCTCAAGGGAAATCTCCCTATGCCTTTCCACAGAGGAGAGACCTTTGCTTGCCACATTTTGCATCCTTTTGGCAAGCTTTCTGGCAAAATACTCTCTGAAGTTTTCGTTGGTGCTTATAAGCTTGTTAAATATTTTTTTGTTTAAAAGGAATACCACACTGTCCTCTATTGCCTTGGCTGTGGAGCTTGGAGGGCTTGAGGTCATAAGGGATATGTATCCAAAGCACTCTCCTTCGTGGATGTATTCAATTACCTCTCCCTCCCTTTCAAGCACAAGGCTACCGCTTCTTAAAATATAAAGAAAGTCTAAGGGTGAAGCGCCTTCTTTGAATATTATCTCTCCCTTTTTGTAATATTCCACCAGAAGGTTGTGGGCTATGCTTTGAATCTCTTTTTTATCAAGATAGTTAAAGGGTTCTATCTCCGATAAAAACCTTTCTGCGTCAAGCATCAGAATAATTTTATGACCATGTATCTAAGGATCAAAAGACTTATTAATATGGCCAAGGTATGACAGCAAGGCAAAAAGGACCTATATAGTTTGTATATAGGCTCTGTTGGCACATAGAGCATGTTATAAAAGAAGTTTCTTCTGTCTGTGGTAAAAAAGGAAAGGGCGGCCCGCCCGAGGACGAGCCACATATAAAAGGCAAGGCTGTAGTTTAACACCTGCTCTATCATTCCTCTTCGCCAGCCTTTACTGCACCCTTTGGATAACGTATGTGGTCCACAAACTCCTGAACCTGTTGAGGTGGTGGGGGTGTTAGCCTTGAGACTATAAGGGCCACTATGAAGTTAAGGGGCATACCAAATATACCGGCGGCTATGGGCTTTATGCCAAAAAGCTCCACACCTTGGAACCTGCTAAGATAGAGGTAAATCATGGTGACGCCAAGCCCCACTATTATGCCGGCTACAGCTCCTTGCTTGTTCATCCTCTTGTCCCATATGCCAAGCACCAAGGCGGGGAACAAGGAAGCACCAGCCAAGGAAAAAGCCCAAGCCACAAGCTCCACTATTATGGCAAGCCTAAAGCTTGCCACATAAGCACCTATCAAAGCCACCACAAGAAGCAGCGCCTTTCCAATTTTCACCCTTGTGGAGGGGGAGAGGTTGGGGTTGATGATCTTGTAGTATAGGTCGTGGGAGATGGCGTTGGAGATAGTTATGAGAAGGCCGTCCGCTGTGGATAGGGCTGCGGCCAAACCACCAGCTGCCACAAAGCCCGCTATCACATAAGGCAATCCAGCTATCTCTGGAGTTGCAAGCACTATCATATCGGGGTGTATGGAGATCTCCGCAAATTGCACAATGCCATCGCCGTTTAGGTCCTTTATGCTTATGAGGTTTACCTTTGCCCACTTTTGGACCCAGTCTGGAAGCTCACTAAAGGCTTTGCCCACAAGGTTTAGCATCTCATACCTACCAAAGGCTGCGTAGGCAGGTGCCGTTATATAGAGGAGCAGTATGAAGAAGAGGGCCCATCCTGCTGAGGTCCTTGCCTCCCTAACGGTGGGTGTGGTGTAAAACCTCATTATAACGTGGGGCAGTCCTGCCGTGCCAAGCATTAGCATAAGGGTGAGGGCAAGGAAGTTGGCCATGCCTTTAGCATCGGAGGGTGGTGCCACGTAGGACTTGGGAGGTTTGGAGGCCTCTATCTCTTTCTTCATAGCCTCTGTCCACTTTTCCTTTGCCTCCTGTGGAGACTTGGGGTATTCCTTGAGCTGTTTTTCTATCTCTGCCCTCTTGGGGTCCTCCGCTGGCATAGCCTTTAGCTTCTCTTCCAAGGCCTTTTTACCTTGTTCCCAGCTTGCTGGGAGGGCTTCTATCTTAGCCTTTAACTCTTCTGCCTTCTTTTTGTGTATCTCTCTTACCTCTATCTCCTTTGGGTCATCTTTTAGCTGAGCGAACTTCTGTTCTATACCTTGAAGGGCAAAGCCGTAGGAGATTTGGGATATGGGGTTTCCTGTGTATTTAAAAGACAGAGCAGTCACGGGTATAAGGTAGGCTAAGATTAGCACTATATACTGGGCCACCTGAGTCCATGTGACCGCCTTCATACCGCCCAAAAAGGAACATACCAATATACCAGCAAGACCTAAAAAGACTCCCACTTCAAAGGGAAGACCTAAGAGTCTGCTGACTATTATACCTACACCAGCTATCTGAGCCACAAGGTATGTGAAGGAAACTATAATGGTGGCTATTATCCCTACAAATCTTGGTATCTTTCCGCCGTATCTGGCGTCAAGGAAGTCTGGAATGGTATAAGCACCAAACTTTCTAAGGTAAGGAGCTATCAAAACACCTAAAAGCACATAGCCACCGGTCCATCCCATAATGAAGGCAAGGCCGTTATAACCCTGAAGGGCAAGGGCGCCAGCCATACCAATAAAGGATGCTGCAGACATCCAGTCGGCGGCTGTGGCCATACCGTTAAAAATTGCAGGAACTCTCCTTCCTGCCACATAGTACTCTGCTACCTTTCCAGTCCTTGAGATTATTCCTATGGTTGCATAAACCGCAATTGTTCCAAATAGAAAAACATATCCTATGAACACAGGAGATAGATTAAAAAGTTTTTCACCTATGTAAAGGAGTATGAGAAGTAGTATAAGACCACCTGTATATATGGCATAAACCTTCCTCAGCCTTTCAACAAAGCCCTTATCTACCATATTACTCCTCCTCTACTCCGTATTTTTTGTCAATCTGATCCATCTTTTTCGCATAAAAGATTATGAGAAGAAGGAATACAATAAGGGAACCTTGGGCGCCCATGTAATAACTAAGCGGAAAACCAAAGATAACTATTTTATTGAGCCAGCCTGATATAAGAGCAGCGCCATAAGAAACTAAGGCCCAGATAAAAAGAACTATGAGCATAAGGTTGCGGTTTTCCCGCCAATAATTTTCTAACTGCTCTTTTGCTAGCATGCCTTACCTCCTTTTAAAAGTTTGTGATTTATTTTATAGTCTTTTTGTTTTACAGTCAAGGATATAGTTTTTTAAGTATATATGCATCTCATTTAGTAAACTTTCTATTACATTTCAAAAAATTATGAGAAAAATCCTATACTTTTTGTAATTTTCAAAAATATATGATTTATATCATATTATTTTTACACTATGTAAGAAATTCCCTCTTTGTAGCATGGTATACTGTGCCTTATTTTTTTTAGTGCAAGCGTTAACGTGCCACTACATTGTTTGTCTCATTTATTTTTAGCAAAAACTGTAATTGCATCACCATTGCTTATGTAATGGTTGTCCTTTTGAAATACCTATTTAGAGATAGGGGGGAGCCTACCCCTACGTTAAAAATGGACAGGTATAGTATTATGGCTACAAACGGGCTTCTTTTATATTTTTTCTTCTAAATATTCCCCCGTTTACTTCAAAAAAGGCCTTTTGTAGCTCCACAAGTTGTTTTATAGCCTCCAAGCCCAGGCTTAGCATCCTGTCAAACTCTTCTCTTGTAAAGGAGTGTTCTTCTCCGAGGGCTTGTATTTCGGATATTCTACCAGAGCCTGTGCCTACCACGTTTATATCAACCTCTGCTTTTGAATCCTCTTCAAAGTTTAAGTCAAGAAGTATATTGCCCTCTACCATGCCTACGCTTACGGCTGCCACAAAGTCCTTAATAGGCGTTGATGTCAAAACTCCATCTTCATAAAGCTTTATCACGGCATCGGTGAGGGCCACAAAGGCACCCGTTATGGATGCGGTCCTTGTGCCTCCATCGGCCTGTATCACATCGCAGTCCACCCAAAAGGTCCTCTCTCCCACCTTTGTTAGGTCAAGGGCTGTCCTCATAGCCCTTCCTATCATCCTTTGGATCTCATGAGTTCTACCACCTATCCTTCCCTGGACGGATTCCCTTATGTTCCTTGTGTGGGTTGCTCTTGGTAGCATGGAGTATTCCGCCGTTATCCAACCTTGGCCTTTCCCTTTAAGGAAGGGGGGAACCCCCTCCTGAACGGAAACGGTGCATATCACCTTTGTATTTCCGAACTCCACAAGCACAGAGCCCTCTGGATGCTTAAGGTAATCCCTAATTATTCTAATGGGCCTTAGCTCACCGGGCTTTCTTCCGTCAGACCTCAAACCTTAGCCCCCAGAGCTTTAGCCTTTTCTACAACCTCTTCTATGGTTCCCACCATATAGAAGGCCATCTCCGGCAGATGGTCATACTTTCCTGTAAGTATTTCCTTAAAGCTCCTTATATTATCTTCAAGCCTTACATACTTTCCGGGCATACCGGTAAACTGTTCTGCCACGTGGAAGGGCTGGGCCAAAAATCTTTGAATCCTTCTTGCTCTGTTTACTATGGCCTTGTCCTCTTCGGAAAGCTCTTCCATACCAAGTATGGCTATAATCTCTTGTAGCTCTTTGTACCTTTGGAGTATTCTCTTTACTTCCATAGCAACCTGATAGTGTTCCTCTCCCACAAACTCTGGAGCCAAATACTTGGATGTAGACTCAAGAGGGTCCACAGCAGGGTATATACCAAGCTCTGCAAGCCTTCTTGCAAGAACGGTGGTAGCATCAAGGTGGGCAAAGACCGAATAGGGTGCTGGGTCTGTAATGTCGTCCGCAGGCACATAAACGGCCTGTATGGAGGTTAGAGAACCTTTTTTGGTAGAGGTTATCCTCTCTTGAACTTCTCCCACGTCCGTGTTGAGTGTGGGCTGGTATCCCACAGCGGAAGGAAGCCTTCCAAGGAGTGTGGAGACCTCCGAACCTGCCTGAACGAACCTAAAGATGTTATCTATGAAGACAAGCACGTCCTGGCCTTCTACATCTCTAAAATACTCCGCCATGGTTATGCCCGTTTGGGCAACCCTAAAACGCACTCCCGGTGGCTCGTTCATCTGGCCATAGACCATAACTGTGTATGGTAGAACCCCAGATTCTTTCATCTCGTGCCAAAGGTCGTTTCCTTCCCTTGTCCTTTCTCCCACACCTATAACTACAGAAAAACCTTTGTGGAACTTGGCTATGTTGTGGATAAGCTCCTGCATAAGGACCGTCTTTCCAACTCCTGCACCACCGAAGAGGCCTACCTTTCCACCCTTAACATAAGGCTCAAGCAAGTCTATAACCTTTATACCAGTTTCCAAGATCTCTACCTTTGTAGATTGTTCTTCAAGGGATGGTGGTTCTCTAAACATGGGCCAGTACTCTTCTGCATTGACAGGCCCAGCTTCATCTATAGGCTGTCCTACCACGTTAAATATCCTTCCCAAGGTAGCCCTTCCTACTGGCACCTTTATGGGACCACCCAAATACTCCACCTCTTGACCTCTCACAAGGCCATCGGTGGCACCCATGGCTATACATCTTACCCTGCTCTCTCCTATATGCTGTGCCACTTCCAAGTATAGGTCTTCCTCTGCCCAGTTTCCTCTGTCATCTATGAATTTACGCCTGGTCTTGAGGCCATGTCTGACCGGTGGCAAGTTCTTTTCACCAAACTCCACGTCAATAACTGCACCTATAACCTGCACTATCCTTCCTTTCATGTCAGCCTCCTTTATTTCATTGCTTCAACTGCATTAACTATATCTATAAGCTCAGAGGTAATAGACTCTTGCCTTGCCTTGTTAAAGATAAGGGTCCAGCTCTTTATAAGCTCATCCGCATTCCTTGTGGCGTTGTCCATAGCCACCATACGAGCAAAGTGTTCAGAAGCGTTAGACTCAAGCATGGCTCTGTATATCTGGTAGTTAAGGTAGAGGTCTATGAGCTTGTTTAAGAATAGGTCCTTGTCCACTTCAAACTCATAAGTGCCATAATCCCCTTCGCCTTCAATCCTTTCAAAGGGTAAAAAGGTTCTAAGCACGGGCTTATAGCTTACCCTTGTAATCATCTCATTGTTCAAAAGATAAACGGCATCCGTTTCTTTTTTGGCATATCTTTCCCTTAACAGCTCTCCCACCTCTTTGACCACTTCAAAGTTTATTTCCTTCCTAAAAACCTCATCGTAGGCTTTTAGAATGGGATAGCTTCTCTTTCCAAAGTATTGGGCACCCTTTCTACCTATAAGCACCAAGTTTACCTTTATGCCCTTTCCTTGCTTTTCTCCTATAAACTCCTCCGCCTTCCTTATTAGGTTTGAGTTGAAGGCTCCTGCCAAGCCTCTATCTGCGGTTATAAGCACAAGGTCGCAAACCTTTTCTTCTCTTATTTCAAAAAGAGGGTGGCTTTGGGGGTCTATATGGGAGGATAGGCTTTTGAGAACTTCGTACAACCTTTCCGAATAAGGCCTGGAAGCGTATATTAGCTCCTGAGCGCGCCTGAGCTTTGCTGCAGAAACCACCTTCATGGCGTTGGTTATCCTACGGGTATTCCTTATACCTTGTATCTTTCTCCTTATGTCCCTTGGTGAAAGCTTTGGCATGAGGAATATTATAGCATAGTATCTAAGTATTTCATCACATGAAGCATATCCTTATCACCTCTTCCAGACAAATTAAAGACTACTATGCCTTCCTTCCCTATATCTTTTGACAGTTCAATCACCTTTAGGACCGCATGGGCTGGCTCAAGGGCCGGTATTATGCCTTCAAGCCTTGAAAGGAGTTTAAAGCCCTCAAGGGCCTCTTGGTCTGTGGCATAGGTATATTCTGCCCTTTTGCTTTTGAAAAGGTAGGCATGTTCTGGGCCCACTCCAGGGTAATCAAGCCCTGCGGAAATGGAATGGGTTGTAAGGATCTGCCCCTCCTCATTCTGCAAAAAGTAAGACTTCATGCCATGAAGCACACCCGGAGAGCCACCGTTTATGGAGCTTGCATGCTTGCCAGTCTCAAGACCAAGGCCTCCAGCCTCCACGCCTATGAGCCTAACTTCTGGATGTTCTATAAAGGGATAGAATATGCCCATGGCATTTGAGCCTCCACCTACGCAGGCGACCACCGCATCGGGAAGCCTTCCCTCCAACTCCATAAGCTGTGCCTTTGTCTCCTCACCTATCACCTTCTGAAAGTCTCTAACCATCATGGGAAAGGGATGAGGTCCCACCACAGAGCCTATTATGTAATGGGTATTTTCCACATTGGTCACCCAATCCCTTAAGGCTTCGTTTATAGCATCCTTTAGGGTCCTTGATCCGCTTTTTACCACCCTTACTTCCGCACCCAATAGCCTCATCCTAAAGACGTTTAGCTTCTGGCGCTCCGCATCCTCTTCTCCCATATATACTACGCATTCAAGCCCCAAAAGGGCGCAGGCAGTAGCCGTTGCCACACCATGCTGGCCAGCACCCGTTTCCGCTATTATCCTCCTTTTTCCCATCCTCTTGGCAAGAAGTGCCTGTCCTAAGGTGTTGTTTATCTTGTGGGCTCCTGTGTGCAGAAGGTCCTCCCTCTTTATGTATATCTTTGCTCCTCCAGCATACTGGGTTAAGTTCTTTGCAAAATACAGTGGCGTGGGCCTTCCTGCAAAGCTTTTAAGGTAGTGGTTAAATTCATCCCAAAAGGATGGGTCCTCCTTTGCTTCCTTATAGGCCTCTTCCAGCTCTTCAAGGGCATACATTAGAGTTTCCGGAACAAACTTTCCGCCGAACTCTCCAAAATAGCCTTTTTCATCGGGATAGGTATGGATTTTATTCATCTATTGCCTCCTTTCTTAAATCTCTTTTCATGGCTTCTTCGTAGGTGTAGGGGCATTCTTCTGGGATATGATATTGGTCTGGGTCTTCTCCCAATTCTCTAAGCCATATTCTTAAATTACCTACCGCCTCAATCCAGGCAGACTGAAGCTCCATCGGTAGTTTAGCCTTGAGGCTTGGGTATCTCCTAAAGAGGACCACTATCCTATCCCTTGCATTCTCCACACTCTTTATCCAACTAAGCCCTCCTTTTTCTTTTCCAGCTTTTGTTAGCCCTCTAAAGTGGTCCCATTTGTAAAGATGCTCCAAAATCACCGCCAGATGGCTCATACAACTCTCAAGATGTCTTAGTCCCATATCCTCTATCTCCTCCAGAAGGTTCTCCCAGTCTACCAAGTCGTAGGCTTTTTCTCTAAGGAGTTCCAAGTTTTTCTCCACCCAAAGGGGAAAGTCCTTTTCATAAAGCTCTTTTAATTCCTCTTTGCTTATGGTCCTCATACTATTAATATACTGCTTCATTAGTTTTTATGATAAAAATAAATGAGACAAAAAAATTTTATGCAAAAAGGCTTCTAAGGTATGGATTAAAAAGCCTCTCCTGTCCTATGGTAGTCTCCTCATAATGCCCAGTTATAACAAGCACATCGTCCTCAAGCTCTGAGAATATCCTTTTCAAAGACTTCCTTAGGTCCTCAAGGCTTCCGCCCGGAAGGTCCCACCTTCCCACACCGCCTTTAAAAAGAAGGTCTCCCGCTATTAGGGTTTTATCCTCCTCTGAATAAAGACAGCAAAGGCCGGGAGTATGCCCGGGAGTGTGAATAACTTTAAGTTTGCTTTTTCCAAACCTTATCTCCATTCCATCCTTTAGCTCTACATCTGGGTCTGGGCAGGGGAAATTGGCTCCTATCTGTCTTTCAAAGCCGGGCCAGAGGGGGTTGCTAAGAAGAAACTTGTCCGCTGGGTGCATGTAAAAGGGTGCATTAAAGTGTTCCTTTAGGGTTTTTACCTGTCCCACATGGTCTATGTGTCCATGGGTGGCCACAATGCCCACAAGTTCAAAGGGCTGTAGCTCTTTTATTATCCTTTGTGGGTCCGCTCCGGGGTCTACCACAAGGGCCTTACCACTTTCCTCATCCACCACTATGGAACAGTTTACAGAAAGAAGGCCAACCGGTAAGACTTTTAAAAGCATCAGAACCTAATAAGGTCATAGAAAAGATGGGGAAAAATACCCAGGATTAGCACAAGCAAGGCACAGACCATAAGGGTAAGGGCCTCTCCACCGGAGACCTTGGCAGGTGGATACTTCTTTTCACCCTCCTCAAGGAACATGGAGACTATAACTCTAAGGTAGTAGCCTGCGGATATGATGCTGGCAACTACAAAGGCAAGGGCAAGGGGGAAGAGCATGGAGTTTACAAGACCCATAAAGAGGCCAAGCTTACCAACAAAGAGGGCCATGGGTGGAATGCCTATGAAGGCAAAGAGGAATAGGGCAAAGATGGAGGCAAGGGCTGGGTGGTCTTTAAACAGCCCTCTGTAGTCAAGTATATGGTGGCTAAAGCCTTCCCTCTTTTCAAGGGAGGCCATAAGGACAAAGCTTCCAAGGCTTGCAAAGGCATATAGGGAAACATAAAATAGCAGAGCCTTTTGAAGGTTTGGCTGGGCTGTGGCCAGTCCAAGGAAGAAGTAGCCCGCATGGGCTATGGTGGAGTAAGCAAGGAGCCTTTTTACAGACCTTTGGGCGTAGGCCACAAAGTTGGCGTAGAACATGGAAAGGAGAGAAAGGAGGGCTACAAGGATAAGCCATTGCTTAAGATGGTAAAAGTAAGATAGGAGCTTTACAAGGAAGAAGTAGATGGCCACCTTTGGCACGGAGGATAAGTATCCTGTTATAGGTGTGGGGGCACCCTCGTAGGCGTCTGGTGTCCAAAAGTGGTATGGAACTGCGGAGGCTTTGAGTGCCAAGGCGGAGAGTATGAGGAACATGGCAAGCAAAAATAGGCTGTTTTCGTCCCTGTATTCTTTGAAAAAGAGGCTACCGGTGCTGGCGTAGTAAAAGGCAGAGCCAAGGGCAAGCATGGATGTGCCTACCGCACCTATTACAAGGTATTTAAAGCCGGCTTCTTTTGAAAAGTATTCATCCCTTTGAAGGGACACAAGCACATACATGCTTATACTTGCAAGCTCAAGGGAGAGGAAGAGAAGGACAAGGTTGTTGGAAGAAAGGAGGATAGAAAGACCTAGGGTGGGCATAAGGGGAAGGTAAGAGAGTTCTGTGTATACAGAGTTCTTCTTTTCATAATAGTCCTGCATGGAAAAGATGGCCAAGCTTGTAAGCAAGTATATTACTGCCTTTCCAAGCAGGTTTAAAGAGTTTACTTCAAAGAGGTCAAAGAGGGTTTTTGAGGGGTAATTCACAAAAAGTAGGCTTATCAAAGAGGCTATTGGCACAAGGGCTGATATGTATGTAAGAGTCCTATAGTGTTTTTTGCTGGCAAAGAGGTCAAGTATAAAAAGAAGGAGTATGCCAAAAGCAAGCACAAGCTCAGGCAATAGGACATTCCAATTCACTTCTTAGCCTCCCAACACGTATTTGGTGGTTTGCTCTATTATCTTTACAAAGGGGTAAGGATAAAGGCCCATGAGCAATGCTAAGGCTATTATAAGCACAAAGGAGAGGGTGTGATGGGCTTCTAAGTCCTTTAGGTGCTTCCACTTTTCAAGCCTGTATTCGGAGAGAGTTTCCTCTTCAAACATGACCCTTTTATACATGTATAGGAAGTAGGCGGCGGACAGAACCACACCAGAGCCTGCTATGAAGGCCCATATGGGGAAGCTTTTGTAGGTGCCGAGGAAGACCAAAAACTCAGCCACAAAGCCAGCCAAGCCCGGAAAGCCTATGCCTGCAAGTCCAGCTATCATAAAGAACACAGCCAATTTTGGTACATACCTGGCCAATCCTCCCAGATCATCCATATGGTAGGAGTGTATACGGTCGTATATAAAGCCGGCGGACATAAAGAGGGCTGCGGAGGAAAGACCGTGGGCTATCATCATGTATATGGCGCCGTTTAGAGCGTTGTGGTCCATGGCAAAGGTGCCAAGGGTTACCACACCCATGTGGCTTATGGAAGAGTAGGCTATAAGCCTTTTGATATGCGTTTGGGCTATGGCCATCATAGCAGTGTAAATTATGGCTACAAGGCTAAGGAAGAAGATAAGTGGTATGAACTGTTTGCTTGCCTCAGGGAAAAGGGGCAAAGAATACCTCACAAAGCCAAAGGTGCCCATCTTCAAAAGCACGGCGGCAAGTATTACAGAGCCGGCCGTTGGCGCTTCCACGTGAGCATCAGGAAGCCATGTATGCACTGGCCACATGGGTATCTTTACCGCAAAGCCTATGCCAAAGAGGAAGAAGGCAATGGTTTGCAAAAGCATAGGATAGGAAAAGCTAAGATGGAAAAGGTAGTCAAAGGATATTTTGCCGGTCATCATATAGCCATAGACCACTATGCTGGCAAGGCCAAGAAGGAGGAAAACGCTACCGAAGAAGGTATATACAAAGAACTTGTTGGCAGCATAGACCTTTCTATCATGGCCCCAAAGGCCTATGATGAAATACATGGGAATGAGCATACCTTCCCAAAATAGGTAAAAGAGGAATAGGTCTAAGGCGGAAAAAACACCCAAACAGGCAGTCTCCAAAGCAAGGAAGAGAGCAAAGTAAAGGTTTGGCCTGTCCTCTATCTTCCAGGACCATAAAAAGGCAACCAAAAAGACCAAAGAGGTCATCAAAAGTAGGGATATGGCCATGCCGTCCACACCCACATGGTAAGAAATACCGAGGGAAGGTATCCAGTCTACCTTTGTGATGTACTGGAAACCTTTTAAAGACCAGTCAAAGTTTACAAAGAGGTATAGCATTATGAGGAAAACTACAAAGGAGATAGCCAAGGAGATAAGCTTTGAAAACTTTTCCTTTCTGACAATGCCAACCGCTATGGCACCAAGCAATGGAAGAAATATGGCAAGGTTAAGAAGCTTTTCCATCCTTTACCTCCAAAAGATTACTAAGAATAAAAGGGCCAAAAAGCCAACAGAAAGGAAGAGTATATATAGGTTAAGCTTGCCTGCCTGCAAGGCCTTTAAAAGACCACCCAAGGCACGCACGCCCACATAGGAAGAATTTACCAAACCATCTATAAGCTGTCTTTCCGCCGTGGCATATAGCACCCTTGAGTAGAAAAGATAGCCGTAAGCCAAAACCTTATGGTAAAGCCTTTCTGTAAAGAACTGCTCTTTGAAGGTAGTATGTAAAGGCTTTAGGGCCTCATAGGCCTTCTCCGGATTTATTATGCCCTTTATATACACCACATAGGCTATGGCTATGCCTGTTAGCCCTATGGCCACTGACAACACCGCTATGTTTAAATGCAATTCTTTCTCCGCTCCAAAAACTTTGCTATACCATCCTTCAAAAAAGCCCGCTACCACTGCCATTATGCTTAAAACTACCATAGGCACCAACATCACTCCAGGGCTTTCATGTGGCTCCTCTCCATGGTGCCTCTCTTTGCCATGAAACATTACAAAGCCTTCCCTGAATATGTAGTAGGCTGTTAGTAAGCTTACTACCGATGCCAATAGCCCCCAGCCAAAGCTTGCCTCATAGGCCGTGGCTACTATCATGTCCTTGCTCCAAAAGCCCGATAGAGGAAATATTCCAGCCAATGCTAAGGCTCCTACTAAAAAGCTTGCGTAGGTTATGGGCATATACTTCTTTAAATTGCCTACCTCGTATATGTCATGCACATGGTGGTGAAAGGCATGGATTATGGAACCTGCCGATAAAAAGAGTAGGGCTTTGAAAAAGGCGTGTGTGGTAAGGTGGAACATGGCCGCTACCTTGTCCCCAAGGCCTAAGGCCAAAAACATTAGCCCAAGTTGGCTCATGGTGGAAAAGGCTATTATCTTCTTTATATCTGTGTGTGAGGTTGCTGCCAATGCTGCAAACAGGGCCGTTAATCCGCCTATTACCGCTACCACTTTTAAACTCTGTGGTGCGCTCTCAAACATGGGATATAGCCTTGCTACCATATAGACTCCTGCCGCTACCATGGTGGCTGCGTGTAGCAAGGCTGACACTGGCGTTGGACCTGCCATGGCGTTTGGTAGCCATGTGTGCAGTGGCAACTGCCCAGACTTTCCTACCGCTCCACCAAAAAGCAACAAACAGGCAAGACCCAAAAGGGCCTTATCCACACCACTTAGCTTGCTAAATATCTCCACTATGTTTAGTGTGCCAAAAAGGTAAAAGCTTGCTATTATGCCAAAGAGGAAAAACCAGTCTCCTATTCTGTTTAGTGTAAAGGCTTCCAAAGATGCGTTGGCTGCCTTCTTTTGTGTGTGAAAGTAGCCTATAAGAAGGTAAGAAGCCAATCCCACACCTTCCCAGCCAAAGAAGATGCCAAGAAGGTTGTCAGACAAGACAATCAGAAGCATAGCAAAGAGGAACAGGGAAAGGTAAGCGTAGAACTTAAAGGTCCACTGGCCAAAGAGGTTAGACATATAACCAATAGAGTAGATGAAGATAAGAGTAGCAACGAAGGTCACTACAGAAGCAGTTATAGAGGAAAGGGGGTCAAAGTAGAGTCCCAAAGACAGTGTGTAATTGCCAAGGGGCAAAAAGTCATAGAGCTTTACGCTAAATGGTTCTTGGAGTGCCTTTGCTGTGGCCCAGAGGGAGAAGAGAAAGGAGAAGAGTCCTCCAAGAACGCAAAGGATGGCAGATGCCATATCTCCCAGCCTTGAGCCAAACAGGCCTATTACCAAAAAGGCTATTAAGGGTGAAAGTAGTATTAGTATTTCCATCTTAGCCCCTCATATCCACTATTTCATCTGTAGAATCTACCTTCCTTAGCCTAAATATGGCTATTATTATACCAAGGCCTACGGCCGCTTCTGCGGCAGCAAGGGCTATAATAAAGAGGGCAAAGACCTGGCCATCCACCAAGCTAAGATGGGCGTCTGCACCTACGAAAAGTATATTTACCGCATTTAGAGCCAGCTCCATGCTCATAAGCACTGTTACCATATTCCTGCGCACTATCATACCAAAAACACCAAGGCCAAACAGAACAATGCTAAGTATCAAATATGCTTCAAGGGGTATCATCTTCATAAACCTGAGCCTCCTTCCTTCCTATCAAAACAGCGCCTATCATACCAATAAGAAGAACCAAAGAAACCAGTTCAAAAGCCAAAAAGTACTTACTAAACAGTATAACACCTACTACCTCTGTGTTGCCAAACTTTTGTATAAGCTCTCTAAATTGACCTTTGGGAGATACGCTTACACCTATGAGGAAGACAAGGACCATCTCCAAGTAAAGTAGCAATATAAGAGGAAAGGATAGCACACCCGCTACCCTATAGTGGCTGTCCTTTTTAAGAGCCTTTTCCCAAGGGACTGCAGTTAGCACAAAGACGTAAAAGACGGCCACAGCAACGGCGTATATAAGTAGCTGGATGGCTCCTACAAGCTCCGCACCAGCCACAAAGAATATACCAGCCACAGAAACGAGAACGGAAAGAAGGGCAAGTATTACATAGATAGGATTAGGCAAAAAAACTACACCAAGGGCGGAAAAGATTGCCAAGGCAGAAAAGAGCAAGAAAACTATCCATTGGATCACCTTTTTACCTCCGGTAGATTTATGGAGTTTTCATACCACAGCCTTTGTCTTTGGTGGTCATCTATCCATATCCTATCTGGTTCATCCTCCCTTCTTCTTTGCCAATCCCTTCCTATCCTTTCTAAGGTCTCAAGGTCAAGCACCGCATCCTTCCTTGTGTAGCTGGCCGTCTCGTGAATATCGCTTTGGAAAAGGCAGTCCACAGGACAGGCATCTACGCAAAAACCACAAAAGGTGCAAAGCATCATGTTCATGTTAAAGATTGAGACCCTTCTCCTCCCATCCGGAAGCTTTTCACCCTCTATCTCAAAAAGCTGTGGCACAGGGCATGCCCTTTTGCAAAGCATACATACTACGCACCTGCTTTTCCCAGGCTCCACCTTTATCTTAAACCTCTCCACCCACTCGTCAAAGGCGGGCTGTGGCTCTCTTCCATCCACTACCTTATGTCCAAAAAAGCCCCTAAAACGTTTTGGTGGCGTGAGCTTTTCATAAGGATAGTGGGTGGTTATGGTTTTTCTGAAGGCATGCCTTATGGTTATGGAGAGGCCTTTTATAAAATCCAAGAAGAGTATCCTTTCAAACCAGCTCAAGGGCCTTTCAAAAACCTTTTTAACCATGTTTTACCTCCATACAAGGGGTGCCACTATGGCCGTTAGCACCAAGTTAATAAAGGTAAGCGGAAGCATTACCTTCCATGCCGTTTCGGTTATCTGGTCAATCCTATACCTTGGAAGGGTCCAGTGTAGCCAAAGGACAAAGAGGAAAAGAAGGCTTACTTTTAAGACAAACCAAACATAGGGCGAAAATGGACCAAGGAAGAAAAGAGGGTCTACAAAGCCAAGGAAGGGTATGTTTATGGGGGACCAGCCACCTAAGAAGAGGACCACCGCAATGGCCGAAAGGGAAAGCACCTCCACATACCACTCTACAAGGGGGAAAAGACCAAACTTCATACCACCATACTCCACGGTAAAGCCTGTCACCAGCTCTGCCTCGGCCTCCTGTATGTCAAAGGGGACCCTTCCAGTTTCCGCCAGCATGGCAAACATATAAACCACAAAGGCCAAGGGCTGAAGCCATATATACCAAAGCTTTTGTTCTATCTGCTTTTGAACTATGTCGTAGGTGGAAAGGGTGCCGGCCAATATGATGGGTCCCATTACCGCAAAGGTTATGACCACTTCATAAGAGATGATAATGCCAGCCTTTCTCATAGAGCCTATTAGGGCATACTTAGAGTTGGAGGCCCAGCCAGCCAAGGCTATGGCAAATACGGCCATGGAACCAAGGGCAAAAACCAGAAGAAGCCCTACGTTTACGTCGGTAAGTATGGGCTTTATCTTTATACCAAAAGCTTCAAACTCTGGGCCAAAGGGGACTACTGCAAAAACAAGGGTGGCAGGTACTAAGGCCATTACAAGGGCAAGGTTATACAAAAACCTGTTGCCACATCTAGGGAATAGGTCCTCCTTTGTAAGTAGCTTAAGGCCGTCTGCCAAAGGCTGAAGTAGGCCATGCCAACCCACAACCATGGGCCCTGACCTTCTTTGAATGTGGGCTGCCACCTTCCTTTCCACAAGGGTAAGGTATGCACCTATACCAAGCACTATACCCAAGATTACCAATATTTTTACTATGGTTATCACAAGCCAAGCCAAAACACCTTCCATCCTTTCCTCCTACCTGTCTATTTCTCCTACCACTGGGTCAAGGCTTGCCAAAATGGCCACTGCGTCGGCAATAACCCTATCCTTCATAAGCTTTGGATATATACATAGATTGTACATGGAGCCGGGCCTTATCTTTACCCTGTAAGGCTTTATACCGCCGGTGGAGTATATGTAAAAACCCAGCTCACCCCTTGGGTTCTCTCCAGAGGAGTATATCTCTCCCTCTGGCACTTTTAGACCTATACCATCCAAGGAAAGCTTTATCTTTTTGGGGTCTGGAGATTCGGCAAAGAAGGGCGCTGACTTAGGCATCCTTTCTAAGACATTCACACACTGTTCAATGATCCTAAGGCTTTGTCTCATCTCCTCAAGCCTTACCAGGTATCTATCATAAACATCTCCATTTTCTCCCACGGGAATATCAAACTCCACCCATCCGTAAGCATCGTAAGGTTCAAACTTTCTAAGGTCATAAGGCACGCCAGAACCCCTTGCCACAGGGCCGGTAAGACCATAGAAATAAACATCCTCTTTACTTATCACACCAACGCCTATGTTTCTCCTTAGCCAAATCCTATTCCTGCTTAGTATGGTCTCCCACTCCTTAAGCTCTTTAGGAAATCTCTTTATAAAGGCCTTTATCACTTCCAATGCTCCCTCTGGCAGGTCCATACGCACACCACCCACCCTTGGATAAGATATGGTGAGCCTTGCACCCGTTATGCCCTCTATTATGTCCATAAGCTTTTCTCTTTCTTTAAAGGCATATAGGAATATGGTCAATGCTCCAAGGTCAAGGGCGTAGGTGCCAAGCCAAAGAAGGTGAGAGTTTATCCTTTGAAGCTCGGACATCATAGTCCTTATATACTTTGCCTTTTCTGGCACAAGGTCCTCTATGCCAAGAAGCCTTTCTACGGCCACAACCCATGCCTGATTGGAACACAGGGCAGAAAGGTAATCCATACGGTCCGTGTAGACCAAGAACTGATTATACATCTCATTCTCCGCCAGCTTTTCCACGCCCCTGTGTAGCTGGCCCAATATAACATCGCACTGATAGACCCTTTCCCCTTCAAGGTCAAAGAGGAACCACATAGTTCCGTGAGTGCCTGGGTGCAAGGGTCCCCAATTAAGCACTATCTGTGCCTTCTTTTTTAGTCTTTTCTTTTCTGTAATCTCAAGGTCCTCAAGGGTTGGCACAGGCGTGTGCATTTTATCGTAGTTCATAAGGCCCTGAAGGTTGTCGCCCCAAAGGACCTCGTTCAAGGAAGGAAGGTATTCGGTAGCGTAGCCTTCCAGAGGGAAGTCCTTCCGTAGAGGATAATACTGGTATGTTTCCCACATAAAGGCCCTTACAAGGTTCTCATGCCCTTCGTATTTGATGCCAAACATATCGTAGCATTCCCTTTCGGCCCATTTGCCTGCAAACCAGAGCTTTTCTATGGAAGGGAGTTCGCCATCGGTCCATGTTTTTACTACTACTCTTTTCCTTTCATCCACGTTGTAGAGTATGTAAAAGGCCTGGAACCTTGGCTTTTTGTCTGGAAAGTCAATAACCGAGTGGTCAAGGAAAAGTTTAAAGCCCTTTTCTTCTTTTAAAGCCTTTAGAAGCTCTATAAGGTCGCTTTTTGGTATGTGTAGGGCCGTAATGGTTGGTTTTTCTTCTATCTGTAGCTCTCTAAACCTTTCCTTTAGGTCAATAAAGTCTTCACCCTTTGCCCAAGGCATCTTTCAACTCCTTTATAGACTTTCTTCTTCAAACTGCCAGTTTAAGGCACCTCTTCTCCAAGCGTATAAAAGCCCGTAGGTAAGTATAAGGATAAATAGGAACATCTCAATAAAGCCAAATACGCCAAGGTATCTATACACTACCGTCCAAGGAAAGAGAAAGGCAGCTTCTATGTCAAAGAGCAGGAGCAAAAGGCCCAAGAGATAATAACCTTGATGAAAGGTGGCCTGGGCGGATTGATCATACAAAGGCACACCACATTCATAAGGATAGTCCTGAAGTGCATCTTGGGACTTGGGACCAAGTATATAGTTTATAAACACAAAGACCAGCGCAAGGCCAAGCATAATAACAAAGAATATCAACAGCGCCAAGTAGCCCATGCCTTTCACCTCATAAAAAGGTTTTCTGCCGAAGCACTAACAAAGTTCCATAATATTATAGGCACAGCACCGAGCAAGACAACGCCTATGGTTATAAGCATTATAAGCAACTTTTCTGCACCGGAAAGAGAAAGGCTAAATTCCCCGTTAGGCTCCTTCATAAACATAAGGGCCGTTATCCTCAGGTAATATCCCGTGGATATACCGGTAGCCACTATCATCACAAGGGCAAGCCACCAAAGGCTTCCAAAGGAAAGGGACATAAAGACTAAAGCCTTTCCCACAAAGCCAACGGTGGGCGGAACACCGAGAAGGGCAAGGAGCATTATCATAAAAGACAAGGCAAGCCAAGGAGAGGAAAACCTAAGACCAGAAAACTGTTCAAGCCTGTTTTCCCAGTTGGGAACCCTTTCAAGCAAGGCAAGCACCATAAAACTACCAAAGCCCATAAGGGCATAGGCTATCAAAAAGTAGATCACAGCCTTTAGGCCGATAACCTTGGCAATGGCAATACCTGCCATTATGTATCCAGAATGGGCTATAGAAGAGTAAGCCAAAAGCCTCTTTACATCCTTTTGCACAAGGGCTGTCAGATTTCCATAAAGCATGGTGAGGGCTGATATGATGCCTACGGTGGTTATCCAAGCGTAGGAGAAGTGTTCTTGAACGTAGGGCATTAGCCTTACAAGGGGAGCAAAGAAGGCAAGCTTTCCAAAGGAAGCCATGTAGGCCGTTATGGGCGTAGGAGCGCCTTGGTAGGCATCTGGAAGCCAAAAGTGGAAAGGCACAGCTCCTATCTTTATGGCAAAGCCTATAAGGAAAAGCACAAGGCCCAAAACTAAAAAGTAGTGGTTTTCACCTACATGGGTGAGGATATACCTTAGGTCCAAAGAGCCAGAGTATAGATACATAAAGCCGGCACCATAAGAGGCCAAGGCTATGGAAAGGCCACCAAGCATGAGGTATTTGAAGGCACCTTCCTTGGAGTTAAAGTCGGACCTAAGAAGGGCCGTAAGGATGTAAAAGGATATGGATACGGCCTCAAGGGCCACATAAAGCACTATAAGGTTATAGGAAGAGGCAAGGAACATGCCACCTACCAAGGAAAAGTTAAGGATGTAATAAAACTCTCCGTATAAGGACCTTTTGTGCTTGTAATACTTGTATGTAAAGCCAAGGAGGAATATGGTAAGGAGGAGCATAAAGACCTGCACCAGAGTTGAAAAGCTATCCCTATAATACAAGCCGTAAAAGGTTTCTCCCTTCATGTTAGGGTTTAGGACAAGAAAGAGCAAAGCTATTATGTAGCCTGTGAGGCTTACGCTTATGGCAAGGGCATGGTTTATCCTTTTGTATATAAGGTCTAAGCTAAAGAGGATAAAGCCCGTTATCAGTACTATAAGTTCTGGGAGGACAAGCCAAAGGTTGGGAAATTCCAATCTTACCAGCTGTTCCATCTTAGCCCCCCACTATCCTTATTATGATGGCTTTTAGAAGGTGGTCTATGTAAGGGTCATAAAAGGCGAAGAATAGGAAGGGAAGAAAGCCAACCATAAGCATCGGCACCACAACGAGAAGGTAAGCAAGGAGCTTATAACCCCTTATATCGGTAAAATGCACAAGCCTGCTCTCTTCCTTTGTATCCAAGTAGAGGGTTTTCAAAAGGTAAAGAACATACACGGCGCTAAAGAAAGCACCTACTATTACAAGGAAGGCAAGTATAAGGCTGTATTCTCTTGCACCCACTATGGTGAGGAACTTACCCCAGAAGGAGGAACCACCGGGAAGGCCCATGGAGGAAAAGCCTGTAATGGCCACAAGCACGGCGAACAAGGGCATGAACTTTATACTACCTTTTAGGGCCTGCATGTTAAAGCTGTGAAGCCTGTTGTATATAAAGCCTGCCATCATAAACAGAGCGGAGGAGGTAAGGCCATGGGCGAACATCTCTGTAATGCTTGCCCTCAAACCTTCTGCATTCAAAAGGAACATACCAGCTACCACAAAGCCCATATGGCTAACGGAAGAGTATGCCACAAACCTCTTTACATTACTCTGGCTTATGGTGAACCAAGAGGCAAAGACTATGGAGAATATGCCCCAAAGGACCATAAGTGGCATAAGGAACACGGAAGCCTCTGGAAACAGGCCTATGTTGAACCTAAGGAGTGCGTAGGTGCCCATCTTAAGGAGTATGGCCGCAAGGACCACAGAGCCAGCCGTTGGTGCCTCACCGTGGGCGTCCGGTAGCCATGTATGGAAAGGCACTATGGGCGTTTTTACCGCAAAGGCGATAAGGAACAAAAGGAACATAAAAACCTCAAACTCAAGGCTATACCTGTTGTTTATAAGGTCAAAGTAGTTGAAGGAAAACTTACCAAACTGTTTGTAATGCTGGACCGCAATGCTTACTATACCAAGAAGCAAAAAGAGGGAGGATACAAATATATATATGAAGAACTTATAGGCCGAATACATCCTTAGCTTGTAGCCCCATATACCTATAACAAAGAACATTGGCACCAAGGTTAGCTCATAAAAGACATAGAAGACCATAAGGTCAAGGCTGGCAAAAACACCCACCAGGAAGCTCTCTGTTAACAAAAACCACACAAAGTATTCCTTTAACCTATGGCTTATCTGATGGTCCCTTGTGGACCATAGTATGGCGGAGAGAGAGGTAAGGGTGGTAAGAATATACATAAGATAAGAAAGGCCATCAAAGCCAAGGTGAAGGCTTAAGTTTAGCTCTGGAATAAGGCTATACCTTTCCTCAAATTGAACCTTGTGCGCCTTGGAAAAATCAAAGAAGAACAAAGAAATCAAAGAAAGGAGAAAAACAATACCGCTAAAAGCCACAGCTATCCATTTAGAAAGGGCCTCCTTTGCAATAAGGATTACAAGACTGCCTACCAAAGGCAGTATCATACTTATAGAAATCAAAGGAAAGCCTTCCATGCCTCACCTCATACTGTATAGAATTATGCCAAGTATTAAGATCACGCCCATCAATAAAAAGCTTACGTAGTTATTCAAAAGGCCCGTTTGTATATTTCTTACCTTTTTGCCCGTCCAGTAGGTAAGCCTTGCCACACCGTTGATAAGAAGGTCCACAAGCATTATATCCAGCTTCATCCAGAGGAACTTAACCACTTTAAAGTATAGAAAGTTTAATAAGTTTAGGAAGCCATCTATGATAAACCTGTCCCCCACCAAGAAAAGCACCCTTGAGAGGGACATATAGCCCTTTGCCAAAACCTTATGGTAAAGCCTTTCTGTAAAGAACTGCTCTTTGAAGGTAGTATGTAAAGGCTTTAGGGCCTCATAGGCCTTCTC
>FWWM01005378.1_pt1 | contig 28100 bp, 31 predicted proteins | sample 2228351 | NCBI WGS metagenome assembly FWWM01 (sample SAMEA103939774, study PRJEB20133) | metagenome | reverse complement strand
TTGTGAGAAACGCCGCTGGGAAGGCTTTTCAAGCATGGCGGGCGTTTTTGGCGGCTCTCCTCAGGCTTGAGCTTGATAGGCTTAAGGCCGTTGTAAAGACTGAGGATGAGAGGCGCTGGCTTGAATCCACAGCAGTGCCGAGAGTGCCCACAAGCAGAATGACTTCCCTATCGCAAATGTTGGAAGAGGTGGGACATGGGGGAATTGCATTTGTTACAGCCATGGCGCTTGATCTCCACGATTATCAATACCACGGCCCAGACCCGGACATGGCGTTGAGCAAATACCGCAACAGCGAGGAGGCGGCTAAAGACGTAATTCTCCTATTGAGAGAGCTGGCGAGGAGGGCAGAGGCGTTGAGACAGAGGGTTAAGTGGAGCGAAGAGCTGGAGAGGGCGCTGGGGGATATAATTAACGCGGGAAAATAGCGAAGTTGCGCTGAAAGCAGAGCTCAGAAGACGGTACGCCGCTTAGCACTTACTACAACAAATACAATTACACAGAGGCGTGTTTTCAAGCTTTGGTGCAAGCGCTAAGATACGAATTTTATAACAAAGGCCATAGCGGGCCGACATGGAACAACAAGGCCGATATTCTTCACACTCTAACAGACTAGATACGTCGTTAAATTTACTGCATTGCTCAGCTGGGGCGTCGCAATCAAAAATTAAAAAGATGCATTGCACATATTCACTCAGCTTATCTCTTTTTTCTTTTAAAAAGTTTGCGATTTGTCTATGGGAAGCGCCTTGTGCAAATTTCACAACTAATACTATTGTCTGACCATCTACATATTTCTTAATTGGGCTTCTTCCCCGACGTATAAGTCGCAAATATTTACCTAAATGTCCCTCAATTATATTGAGTATTTTCGAGCTTTGTACCAGAGGGACGTCCGGCCTCTTTAAGTCGCACTGTTGCGTTAAGGCCGCCTCATCGTCATCGCCCTCTACTAAATACACGCATATGTTAGAAGTATCGGAGATCCTCATATAGCTCGTTAATGCGCTTTACCGCCTCTTCCATTTCAATTACGTCTATTATTTTGCAATCTTTCATCTGCGCCACCGCCCCCCTGCCCATTAGGGCCGTTTTGTCAAGCACTTCAATGCTCTGCGTGGCAATGGCCACCTTCACACCGCGGTCAAGGGCGAGCTCCATCACGTCTCTAACAACGTCGATTAACGCCGGGTGCATGTGGGCCTCTGGCTCGTCTATAAAGACCAACTTCCCCGCACCGAGGGCCAAGGATATTGCCAGAGCATATGCCACCCCTGCCGGTGCCAAGCTCAGAGGGATGGCCCTGTCCGCAATTACGTGAGGTATACCGTTTATATTCCTCACGTCGCGGACTTTCAACTCTCTAAACTTACTCAAAATTTCGGCGTACCACTCAGGGTTTTCCAAAGCCACGTGGTCTATTAAAGAAGAGACGTAGTCTAGATCCGTGGCCAGCCTGGGCGTAATTAGCGCCACGCGCTCCCTATCTCCCTGCACGACGTCAAGGATAAAATTGACATAAACCGACACCGCAGATCTGCCCCCCGGCCCGCACATGTAAGCCCTCCCCAGCTCCCTGAAGGAAGCCTCCGACACGGGTACGCCAGAGAGCTTTACAAGAAATCCCAAGAAGCTCTGCAACGCGTAGCCTTGCTGTACTTTATTCAACTCCGCGTCTAGGCCGGGCGCGCACTCCCTGCGGCTAATCTCCACGTCGTTTAACTTAGCGGCATCGCTGGCCACATCAGGCGAATAGGGCATGCCCCTGGAGGCGATCACAGTTCTCAAAGGGCTTTGATAAGCCGGGGGCGTAGCAGAGCCTCTTGAGGCGGCGAGATACAGAGCCTCTAGAAGCGAAGACTTCCCCGATCCATTAGGGCCAACTACCACTAGAAAATCCTCAAGCTCAAGCTCCAGCGACAGACACCTATACCCCGATATTGAAAACCTCACCAAAACGATACGGCTAAAGGATTTTTAAGCCTTATGGGAAAGATGTGAATTACTGGCCGGTCGTTGAAGTACTCCGCAGTAGGCCGCGCATTAAGAGCCGAAAGGGAGCTGGAAGAGGGGATTGGCTACAAGTTGTGAGTTTGCGCTAGGGGCTTTGCTACACGTTTGTAAACGGCCTTTTCGCTGCGCCTTGCACGTCTCAGAGCTGGCGTACTTAGCGAGATTTCAGCGCTTGGCCGTAGGCGGTTTTTCAAATTTTGGCGCCGCCTCTTTTGAGTTACCATTTTTCCAAAAAGTATAAAAATTTCCATTATCAGTAATCCATGGAAATAGTGGAAGTCGACGGCTCTGGGAGGATTTATCTGCCTGCCGAAATTAGGAAGAGGATTGGGGCAAGGCGTTTTAGGGTGAAAATAGTGGATAACGGGATTCTGTTAGAGCCCGTAGACGACGTGGACAAATACTACGGCAAGTTCGGGCCTCCCAGGTACAAGTCCTTAGAGGATATTGAAGAGGCCATAAGAGATGTATCGCAAGTGGATTTACGTTGACGTAAATGTTCTCTACTATTTTTTCACTGCACATCCAGAATACGGAGAGGGCTCCCGCGAGTTGATTAAAAAATACGCAGGTAGGCTAGCGACATCTGCGCTCACCGCCTGGCTACTCTACGTCTTGACACGCAATGAAGGCATTGTGGAGGCTACGAGGGACTTAACGACGCTGTTGCCGCTGGACGTTGAAGTTTTAAATAAAGCCAAAAGGCTTAATAAGCCGAGGGACTTCGAAGATAGGATACACCTAGCCACTATGCAAATCTACGGCATAGACACCATTTTATCTAATGACGGGGATTTCGACGAGGCAGGCGTGCAGAGAATTGCGCCCAGGAGGAAGGGGGAATAGTTGAGCGCCGCGCATTGATGCGGATTTGCGACGTCAAGAAATTACAGATACAATGCGCCACTCCCCAGTCTGTCAGCTACGGCGCGGCCGGAGCTCTGCTTATAGCGACATGGTTAACGCAGGCTTTTTTTTCACTTGCGCCGTCCAGCATGGCGGTCTCGCTTAAGTACTCCTCCTTGGCGCTGAGTATTTACAAGGCCTAGGTAATGGAATATTTAAGGAATAGATACTAACTATGGCTCTGCGAGTTACAAAAATATCGGTGAGAAACTATAAGAGAATAGAAAACGTCGACATTGAAATTGACGTCTTTAGGCGCAGAGAGGACGAGAGGGAGTACGAAGTGAATAAACTCCTGCTGTTCGGCCCAAACGGCGGTGGGAAAAGCAGTTTAATTGCAGCGCTTTCAGTCCTTTTATCATATTTAGACGAAAGCGGAAGATATTACACGGTGTTTGGAGATCTTATCGGGCTGCCCCACTCTCTAATTAGGCAGGGCGCCAAGAGGGCCGAGATAGAGGCCGCGATAAACGACAAGAGGTACAAAGCTGTGATAGACAGAGAAGGGGGCACGGAAGTGTACGAAATCGGCGAGGCCGGCGAGATTAAGCTCAGCCGCGGCGTGTTGACGTTTTCAATAGCCATTCTTCAGCCGTGCTCCCTCTACTCCTCAGTGCGCCAGCCTTACCAAGGCGAGGAAATCGGCAAGCTGGAGCTGTGCCCGCCCGGAATAAGAGTAAGAGATCCGGACCTGGCGGAGTGGATAAAGCGGCATAAATTCTTACTTGGCGTAGAGGACTTCTACGGCGACCGCGTCAAAATTGACAATTATTGGGTTGAAGTGGATAAACTTGCCTTCGGCCAAATCCGCACATTGGGACTTCTACACGCGACGTACGGCCCCCCGGATGTCGTGATAATAGAACCTTTTGAAACGGGACTGCACTACGACCTCGCGGTGAGAATTCTAGACTTCTTGACAGAGCTCCCTTCTTTTATAATACTGGAGACTCACGTGGCGCTACTAGTCAAGGCCGCTTTGAGAAGGGGGTGGACGGTGTATTACGTCAGCGAAGGCGAATTTACCAGGGTGAGAAAACCCGAGGAGCTCAGAGGGATTGCACGGGCAGAGGCCAATGCCTACGTCTATGCTTAGAGCAGTGGGATACTACGTTGGCCCCCAGAGCTACGACCCGCCGTTCAATAGCGCCATAAAGGGGCGTTGCGCCTGTTGCCCCGATGAGAGCGTTAGCTTCCCCTTCAAATGGTTAGTTTCGGGCCACGGCATGCCTGACTGCTATTTTGTAGCGGGGGGACGCCACGTTATAGAGGTCTGCACAGGAGATTACCAATATATTTAAAGAGAATACAACTCAACATTTATGACTTCAGCCTCTACCGAGGAGCTTTTAAGACGTGCCGTTACTGAGACTAATGAAATTAGGGATGTTGCTGAAATGGTTTTAAAGACAATTATTTATCACATGAGAAATTTATATGAACTATATAATGAATTTATTGCAGATTTAGAAAGAGGAGATTTAAAGTTAGAGACATATATAAGAGAAATAGAAGAGCTAGAAAAGGATTTAGAAATTGACCTAGATTTTTTCCAGAGGACATTAGAGACTAAAGAAGAAATTAAAAAAACAGCTGAGGAAATAGGAATTACTGGTGAACATAGAGCAGTAGTACTTTTGATAAACTTGCCGACTTTGTTGAAAAGAGTAGGTTGCAAGACTGAGAATATGGGTATGGTAATGCTGGGAATTGCGCTGGGGCACGCCTATGGGGGGCGCATTAAGAACTCGCTCTGCGCCCTATTTGCGGCAACCGCCGCGCAGAAAAACAAATGGAAGTACGCGGCGGACATATGGCGGCAGTGTCTGGGGGTTGACCTGGAGACTGAGGTGAGGCTTATCTGCGGTCTGTCTAAAATAGTTGAGGATTTTAACCTCGACAAATTAGGGAGCCTTTCCGACGTGTTGGAAGAATTGAGACGCACTTAATGCTTTTAGATACTAGCGTAATTGTTTTACTATTTGAATGCCTAATACTAAACGTACCCTATCCACAGGTAAAAGTCAGCCGGAGTTTGCATCAAATACTTGGCGTTCAAAAAGTAGGCATATGCGACCTCTTTAATGAGCTAATAACGCAAAGATGTAAAGGAAACCAGTGCTTTATTTCAAAACTATCAATTTTAGAATTTACAAAAGTATTTCTATATAAATCACTTACTAATAAAGAATACTTAAAAATAATAAAAAATAGAAATATTTTAAAGGCACCAGAGGATTTATTAATGGCGTTAATAAATATCTACAGAGAAGCCGGTATATTCATTAATCTAGTAGAGATAGAGGAGAGAGATCTCAATAAAGCATTAGAATTTCTAAATAGGTTAAAATGGAATGAAAGGGAAATTCGCAGAAAATCTTTTGATATTTTACTATTTGCTCAAGCAGTTACAAGGGGCGTTAAGCTATTCACTAAAGATCGTGATTTTTTAGAGATACGAAACCGCCTTTTTAGCCCGCCAGTAGAGAAAGCGGATATAAGAGATAGGTCGTCCGGGTTAAGGCTATATGAAGATGATTACATTATCATTATAAGTTACGCCTAGGCACTTTGCGCAAAATTGTTGATAAAAATTGGGAGGCGTGTCTTCCATGTACATTTGTCCTACATTGAGTTTTTGATGTATTGACTGATCAAAGGACTTTAGTATTATATGACGTACTGCCCAGTTTTGAAATTCAGCCTAAGCCCCTTTTCAAATCTCTCCCTATCCAGTTTGCCCAAATGGCCGCGTACTGTCAAAATCCCCCTCCTGTAAGTAATAACCGAGGCGCTCCTAAGCCTGACCACGTCTCTCAACTCGCCCAGAATTTGGAAGACGCCCTCCACGTCGAGAAGAACTGACTTTACTGGCGTCAGCCCCCTCACCGCCACCCGCAGGGCGCCTGGGATGTGGAAGCCCACGGGAAGACAGTGAGCGTATTCCACAAGGGATAAAATGGGATCTTCCGCCCTCACAAAGGCGTATTTTGGCGTTTTCAACTCGCCGTCGCAGTGAGGGGGAAGGACTAGGTAAAACACTACTTCTCCCTCTTTGACATTAAGTGCAACAGATTCAGGGCAATGATAACTCTGTTCAACTCGCCCACCAGCCCCTCAAGCCCCGATTTTTCGCATTTTAAAACTGGGGCGTACACCTTGGCGAATTGCTCCGGCCTCACCAAAGCGCCAGCCAGTTCTATCACTTTCTCAAGGCCCTCCCCGCCCCGCCTATTCACAAAATACGCCAAGTCGATAAGGGCCTTAGCCGCCGTTTTCCTAGCCGCCAGCGGGTTTTTCTCACAGAGGTCGGCGGCTCTGCGGATTTCCATAAGTTTTGTGTAGAAATAACGCGCCGCTTTGTCCAGCTTCTCCCTGTCTCCGCCTAAAAGCACGAGGCTCTCAACGGCGTTGTAAACCTCTCTCAGCCGCCCTGCCTCTATGTACAACAATGGGTTGTCAAAAAACACAGCCAAGCTCTTCTTCCTGTCCTTCTCCTTGGCCTCCTCTAAACGCTCCTCTGTGTTTATGAAGGCGTAGTAGACGGGGTAGTGGTCGGACTCCACCTTTACCCCAATAGCGGTGCGAAATCCCCACGACTCTGCGTACTCAGCCAGCCTAGAGGCATAGCTGAGAGCCGCCACGTCGCCGGCCAAAATGGCGTCGTCTCCGCCGGAAAAGACCACGTATACAGACTCGCGGAATCTCTCATCCCCGGCCAACAGCGCAGAGTACAGCTCGTACGCCATGCTCACAGAAGTTGAAAACGTGACTAAAAGGGAGGGCCGCTTAGAGGCCTCGAATTTCCTCCTCCCCATTGCGTTGGCGTCAAGCTTTACAAACACCGCAATCCCCTCCAGCTCCTCTAAACTCAAAGCCACAGGTCGCTCGGCCCACTCAGCTTGAGGTATGTGTTGATTAGTGAAAATAAAGCCGTAGGCAACTCCAGAGGCCCGCCCTATGAAGTCCCTACTGTTGACCACATATAAAGAGCCCCCTTGGCCGACTTGTGCCAGCGCCTTGGCGTCGCACGCCCCGCCGGCGAACAGCACGGTGTAGCCCAACATATCCATCCGGTCTAATCGGCAGCCGCCAACGCGATCTCCAGCCACGTCCAACCCCCTTGTGATTAAGACGGCTTGTAAATTTCTCGCGGCCTTGCCAACGAAATACTCCTCTGCGCACAAGTCGCAGAGGTTTAGGTCCTCCTCCACCGCGCGAGTTGCCGCAGGCCTCCCGCAGAAGTCGCATGTATCGTTGTAGAAGCTGTAAGCGCCAAATTTCGACTTGGCATTGCCGGCAGATGCGGGGGCGGGGTAGAGCCTGAACTTGACCTTCCTCTCCACCACTCCGTGTGTGTGTCTGCGCATTATTTCGTAAAAATCCTTAATGTCGTCAAGTCTGTGGGGTCCGGAGTAGTGGATATATAACGTGAGCATGCCCTCGGTCTCCTTCAACACCTCCTCCTCAATCCTCTCAACTATCTTCTCAATACCCTCCACTTTTGGCACTATGAGCAATACCTCGCCGCCGGTATCAATTAAAATATTGGCATGAGTAACTACGTCGCCTCCCAACGCCTTGTTTATCTCCTCTATGAGGCGCCTGGCGGCCAGCTTTTGCAACAGCGTTATTCGCAAAGACCTGCCGCGCAGAATTGACATGGCCCGGGCAGTTGTTCTGGCGCGGCTGATATACTCCTGGATCCTCCCAACGTCTATTGAGACGAGGAAAAACTCGCCGCCGGTAGACGCCAGCGCGGCGGCGAGTATTAAGTGGGCGAAAAGCGAAGTGTCCGGCTTATCCACGCCGTATACAGCCGCTGGAACGAAGGAAGCAGTCGCCTTTAGAATGTACACCAGCGTCTCCACGAGCTGGGAATAGCTCATCTCCAATTGTCTCAGCTCCCCAGCCAGCCTCATTAACTCTCGATATGACTGTTGATAACACTGGCACACCCTCTCCGGCGTAATAGAGGAGATATCTCTAGACGGCTTAAAGCCCTCGGCCTCTCTAAGCGACTGGGGAAGGGGGCACGGCGGCACGTACAACGCCGTTTTTTCATCCTCGTATAAAACAAGCGGTATTTGGTGCTCTCCCCTGTCAGGAATCGCAAGCCTACCCCCCGACTCCTCGTCTCCTCTCAACCTCTCCAGCGCCGCGGCTCTGTCGTAAGGGGCAATGCCGTAGTCTCCCTCGTGATGCCCCTCGACTAGACGCTTCACTAGGTCTACATTTAAGCCAGCTCTGCGCAGGGCGTTGCTTATAAAATCTACGAACTCAACGCTGTGTTCCACATGCCGCTTGGCGGGCTCGCCTGCGCACAGCTTGGCCCTTCTAATAAGCTTCCCCACGTCGTGTAACAGCGCCGCTACAACGTACTCTCTGTACTGTAAAGAGCTACTTCCACTCATAACAAACCCATCCCACAGGCCTTCCCTCGGCGGTTTTTACAGTCAAGTCGTCCCAGACCCTCCCCAGACGCCTTGACATAAGCCGCTCAATATCTTGATACAGCTGGGGGTCGCGCCTCTGCAAGAAATTCAACACAGTTTTCCACCGCCTCCCGGCGCCGAAGCCAAGCCTAACTCCCCTATCGCAGGGGACGTGCCTCCCCTTTTGGCGCTCAAATTCAGACACCTCCTTGGCGAATAAGTCGAGGGCCTCTTTTAAATCCCCCTCGCTTATTATCCACTCCCTCCCGCCGCTCTCGTTTACCATCGGGGACACTTCCACGCCGTATTCAAACGCGGACCCAGGCGCCGCGCCCACTGCGTAGAAAGAGGCCTTAACCGCGCCGCCTTCTGCCACGTCTACTTTATAAACTTTAAAAATGGTCGAAAGGCGTAGCTCCTTGACGCGGACTAAGTTGAAAATATCAAACCGCCTTCTGTCAAAAAATCTCTTAAAAACGGCGTCCTCCCCCCTAGAGGCCAAGAACTTGGGGCTACTGCCCTCTTGTAACGCGGACCTAACTGCGTTGATGAATTTGCCCGCAAGCCCCGGATCCCTCTCTAATACAAGCCTTAAATAGGCAGTTCTCAACAGCCCCTTTATAGTAGAGGCGGGGGGCGCCCTGCCGATTTTAACCTCGGCGTTTTGAGGCAACTGCGGCGAGGGATAGCTGGCGTATGCAAAACGGGCGGGGCTCTGCGCCAACACTCGAACAACGGCATCAATGACGGGCTCCCTCACTCCGCTCAGCACGGCTGGGTGAGTCAAGTCCACTAGGTACAAATAGCCGTCTTTATAAAAGGCGTCCAGGCCGACCACCGCCGAGCCGCCCCCCAGCACGAAAAGCGGCGTTTCAACCCTGAGGCTCAAGACAGCCATATCCACAGGGGGGAGAGTTTTTTAAGACACGGGGAGTCGGCCCTCTCCACGTCTTCAAACTCAAAATCCCCCTCCACTACGCCGCCGTCTAGCAACACGCTCAACGGGCCTATAATGCCGTGAGTACACCTCCAGCTCCTAACTGCCCACTCCCCCACGGCGTTTTTAAACCCGACGGGCCTACCAACGCCCAAAAGCATAGCCGCTTTGCCGCCCTCTAGAAAATCCACTTCGCCGAATTCCAAAACTTCGAACTTCCCCAGCCCCACGGCCCTCTCGCCGCCTATTCCCACTTTACCTAACAGTTCGAACAGCCTCCTGTCGCCCCCCTCGAAGTAAATCACGTAGGGCACGCTGGGAATAAACGCCGCTATTTTATACGGGTCGGCGTTAACCACATGTCTAGAAATCCTGTTACGCGAAATAACAACCCTGGACCCCAGCCCCTTGCAAGGCCGCTGGCCGGCCTCGGTCCGCCCGTCGCAAGGCCACTGGTCAAGCCTAATAGAGCCGCCCGGCAGTCTACACTTAAAGCCGTCGCCCCCCTCCTCCACGCTACCGCTTCTGAGACACGCCAGCGGCATAAAACGGGCTTTTTTGACGTACTTCCCCCCAATCCCCCTCTTAAACCCCTCCACTTTCCAAGTAGCGGGCACGGGCATGCCCAGCCTTTCCTCTACATCCCTCCCCTCGGGGTTGACGGGATACGCCGAAGACACCCTTTTAGGCATCTCCAGCCCCGTAGACGCCGATAGGCTGAACAGAGCGGAGTAAATAGTATCGGAGGGCACGTAGTCAAGCGAGTCCATTAAAGACCACCTCCCGACGTGGAAAGGAGATGTGAACCTCAAAACCACGTAACTAACCCTCATTTACGACATTCAAGCGGAAGCCTCAACGCCGCTTCTTTGAACTTGTCTAGATCCTCTACACTAATCTCATTCACAAGATTGCCCCCGACGTCGTACAAGCGCGCAGTTATGCCTTTAAACTTAACAGTGCCGTACCCCCTTGTGCCAGAGGCGCCTAAATACGTCCTCTCCACAAGCTTCAACGAGTCAATTAACATGTCGAGGTAATACAAGGCAGGCACGCCCTTGTATTTGCCCACGATCAGCTCCCTCCTCTGCGACTTCTCGTCGCACACAGGCTTTCTACACACGTCCAAGTCGTAAATCAAGAAGGATATGTGGCCCTTAAACTCAACCCCAGGCCTCAGTCTCATGATGTTTCTCGGTTCTGCAGTGCTTGTCACCCTATCAATTCTATTCTCCCACTTCTCCTCAAGGAAGTCCGCTAATTGCACCCCCTCGCAACCGCCCTTGGCGTCGCACAGCCTCCTTAGGTATTCGTCGCTGGGGAATAAGTCGCGGAAAATAGCCCTAGTGGGCGCCCAGCAGTCAAGAATAAACCTCTTCTCCTCGGCCACTATATTCGGCGGAATTGCCGGAGTGCCGAAGACGTTGTCCACAGGGCAGTAGGGATCTTCGTCACGTATTTCATTCCTTACAATTCTCGTGTGCAAGTAGATCTTCCCATCAGTGGTGTACAGCGGGAGGCCCAGCGCAGTCTCCAGAAGCGCGCGGGCCCGCCCCTTTAGAGAGCTCCCGGGGATGTAAGGCACGGAGAGAATGTACCTCCTGTTGTCAATCACAAACGGGTACTCAATTGCCATGGGCATGATGTCGGCAAGTCCCAACACCTCCCTAGCCTTACCGCTTCTAATTAATAGGCCGTAGGTCTCAAGTCTAAACGAGATCTCCAAGACGTATTCCAGCCTCAGCGACGAGCTCATAGGAACTCCTCCTCTTCTTCGCCTCTACCGGCCACGATTTTGTAAGCCAACACTGCGTCGAGGGCGAGTCTGAGAGCCTCGGCGTTTCTAACAGCCGACTCCACGTCGTTTCTCTGCAACGCAGTAGCTATTTCCCTCAGCGCCGCCCTTATCCCGTTGGCCAAGTCATCTGCTAACACCTTCCTGGCGGATTGGTACTGCACTGTTATATCTAGCCTGGCAAGAGCAACTCTATACCTATTTCGGAGCTCTTGATTAGCCGCAAGATCGCTCTTCGACCCCGTAATTCCGTCCAAGACTCTTATGATGTTGTCATAGACGCGCCTAAAGCCGGCGGGCGTTTGATAAGTCCTGTAGTTATTGGCGCCGTTCAGCCCATCTTCATAACGGCCGTCTCTAAACGGCACGTACACGGTGTTGTAAAAATAAGACCTCACCTGCATATGTTAGGAAAAAAATAGCTATTTAAACATTACTAATTAGCATGCCGTGCATATATTAAACGCCAAATTCGACATATTTTGTGATTTCACTAAAGGGCATGCTGACATACGGCGGTAAAGACATTGAAGTAGATATTGAAGTAGATCCAGCAAGAGTCACTCTCCTCACTGGGCCGAACCTCGCGGGGAAGTCCCTAGTGCTCCGGTGTATATACAAAATGGCCACTAAACAGCTAGGGCGGTTCAAAAGAGACCAAATATGGCAGGGGCTGGAGGGGGTTAGGTGTGACGTAGACAACAAAATAGACTTGGCGATATACGTGGATGCCTACCGAACCTCTATCCAACTCTATGAGTATATTAGAGACGAATTCGCAGAAATTCTCAGATTGGCAAAATCGCTTGAACAGATAATAGAAGGAGAGGAACAAGCGATTGTAGGCCAGATCTCAGGCAGAGTGGAGGACGTTAGGCACATATTAAAGGCCGACCACGAATTGGCCCGTGATATCAGGCTTATGGGCAACGACTTCTTAATAGGAGAGGCCCTCGACGTCCTATACCAGTTGAAGGACATGTACGCGCGGGTGGCCGCAGAGCACGACCTATTTGACGACTTCCTGCCCCTGTTGCTGTCAGCGGAGGAGGAGGGCTTCGCCTGGAGGGATTTTAAAACGGGGGCGAAGGGGCGGGGCCTCGTGGAGTTGTCAACAGCGTACGCCCCGGCGTTAGTGGCCATGTTCATGATATACAGCTACGGGGCCTCAGAGGGGAGGGAGGTGTACTTGCTCGTGGAGGAGCCGGAGGCCCACGCCCACCCCGTCATGGCCCACTTCCTCGGGCGCCTCGCCGCGAAGCTGGCAGAGAGGGCGGAGGAGGCGGGGCTGGGGTTCCACGCGGTGTTCGCCACGCACAGCCTTGACTTCCTAATGGGGGCTCACGGCAAACACAGCAAGGCCTCCATACTCAGGAGGACGGCGGAGAAGGTGTATGTCCAGGGCGTTTGGGACGGCAGGAGCTACGTGCCGGGGCTGTCCGATCCAGGAGCCTACGAAGTGTTAACGGGGAAATAAACGCCGTTGGAAAAACCTGCGCCAAAAGCCGCAGTCAATGGCGACAATACAGAGCGCCGGGGCTTGCCCAGTTGCGCTGAAAAATCCGAAAAGTCCTAAATGCGATAAAGTAGGGGAGCGCGGGGTCAATGCGACGCTCCAGAGTGCCGGCGTTTAGACGGGGGAAGCGTGGAGGGAAGTTCCTCTTGTTCAAATGCCCCAGGGATTAGTTAGTTTTTAGCCTCTGGACCAGCTCCGAAACAATCTCGCCGTTGTACACGACCTCCACTATTTTCTTGTCTTTAATCACCACCTTCTCCACGGCCACGTGGCTGTAGCCCCCGTGCGCGAGCAAATTGCGGAGCGTCCTGTCGGATATTTTGCGCTCCATCTCGCCGCTGAGCACTTTGGCGAATTCGTCCAGAGCCTGCTGCCAGGAAGCCGCAAGCTCAAGAGCTCTGTTGCTCCTCTCAAACAAGACCATGGCCTCTAGTTGCGACAGCTCTATAACGCCGTCTATTCTCTTTAAAACCCCCTTGTCGGCCAAGGCCTCAGCCGCCTTCACCATTCTGCCCAACTGCTTGGCGGTTGTGTCTACAACTATGCTGGTTAGAGTAACGCCAATCTCCTTGTAGTGTTTTGCTACTCTGTTGAGAAAACTCACCAAGTCCTCTGCGCGGAGTTCGTCGAGGGCCCTCTCCAAGTAGTGGAGCGCGACGGCCACTGAATACATCTCGTCGGCCTCGCCGTAAGAAACAACGCGCCTATCGGGGTCCACTTTTATATCAATCCGCGGCTCCGGCACCGCCCCAGGCCCCTCGCCCGGCACGTAAAACTCCGGCGCCCTCCCCGAAAACTTGGCCTTGGGAAAGAGCAACGCGGCGGCGCCTGAGGCCAAGAGGCGGTACGACGTAATGACTTTATCAAACCTTCGGCGCAACTCCGGCGACTGTATCTCGACGTCAATTTTCAAGGGGGCCAGCCTCCTCAGCGCCCAGAGGAGCCTTATGGCGCCTACGGCGTCTTGCAGTTGTCTCACGTCAAGCGCCGTCAGCTGAGGCACCCCCTCCCTCCTCTCAACGCGTTGCGCCTCCTTAATACACGTCTCGGCGCTGTACTCCGCGGGGTAGGGCTCTGAGTTGTAGAGCAGAAGCCTATCCTCTTTCTCCAGCAGGACAGAGGCGGCCACGGCCGCGTAGAGAACCGCAATAGTTTGGTAATTAACCCCGTGGGTGAGGTCGACCACGATAAATGAGGGCTTGAGCTCCTCCGCAGTCTTAAGTATGTGGTAAAAAGCCGCGTTGAACAAGTGAAGCGGCTTCCCCCCGTACCTCCAGCCGTGGAAAAGCCCAATGCCCGGCAGCGAGACAACCTCACCCTCCACTCCCAGCGCCCTGGCCCACTCCCTGTACTTCTCCTCAGCGATTTCGCGCGGAGTTCGGCCCCCCGCCGGTTGCGCCACTGTGTCAAGGCCGAAGATCAACGCCTTGACATCGCCCCTACGCCTCAGCAACTCAGCAAGCGCCTTAGTGGAGCTACACGTCTCAATCTCACCCTCGCCCAAACCCTCAAGCGCCCTGTGCCTCAGCTCAATTCTGTACCTCGCGCGGCGCCACATTGACGGGTTCCCCCACGGCGCCACGACCAAAAACTTCATATTCACAAATGAACACCACTTTTAAAATTTGCCGCCGTATTGCCAATTGCGACGATTACAGTCGGCATCTGAAATGCGACCAAGCTGAATTAAGTATTCGTTATAGTTTAGTGGATGGAATGTGAAGCTCTCCACATAGGACTATTTGACGGCTATCTAGCTGGAAGTCATTTGAGAAACGTTTCGCCGGACGTAGTGGGCAAGCACAACACCTTATCTCTGCTAGGTGTTTCTTGGCGCCTTCATTGTTTACGATAGAGATGTGGTAGTTTTTCTATACGAAAATCACAAATTAGATTGAAAATTGGTAAGCATTTCTTGATTTTATTTAATTAAAACATTATATTTCTATATATTATTTTATGAACTTGGTATCACTATTGTCTTCTTAAATCCTTTCGTAAATATTGCTATATATATTATCCAGAAAGTTAACCATAAGATTCCTAGTAGTTTAGCGTTAATATCCAGCCCATACCATACGAAACCAAGAATTACAAGACCAACAATTGATATTATCGCTGGCATAAGATCGTTCTTCTTATAACCGAAATAGTAAATAACCGCAATGTGAAGTAATATAAAAGAGGTCAATGCGCCAAAATTGACTAGGCTTACCAAGAGATCTAACGGCACCAATATGGCTATCGCTGTGCTTATACATCCGCCTATTAATGTAGCTATCCAAGGCGTTCCAAAACGGGGATGTACACGAGCCACGAGCTTAGGCAAGAATCCATCTCTACCCATTGCATATATGACGCGGGCTATAGCTGTAGTAGCCACGAGCCCATCGCCTATCCCCCATGCTATCGCTGTAGATATAGTCGTGACGGCAAGTAGTATGGATCCTCCAATAGTCATTGCCACTTCATAAAAACCCGTATCAGGATGTTCAAAATTATATGTAGGATATGCTAAATACGCAAGGTAAGTTTGACTTATAAATAAAAGACCTATTATGAATACTGATAGGACAACAGCCCTACCAATAAGTATTGCCCTACCTCTATGTTCCTCCGCCAGCGTTGTCGCTGCGTCAAAGCCCAAGTAGCTAAGCACAGCTATTGAGGCGGCATTAAGTATTGTTCCAAGCGTGAAGGTATCTGGGTTGTAAAAAGGAGTAAGAGATAATAAGACTTTATGATTTATTATATAAGCGATTGCATGCCCAATGAAGATAGCTAATGCAAATAATTCAATGGCTAACAATATTCTATTCGTCATAGCAGTTGTCCGTATCCCAATAACACTTATAGTAGTCATAGGGATTAAAAATATCAAAACCCACGCCCAATAAGGTATCTGCGATATTAAACTTTACATCGCTAAGGCCGCCACGACATATACAAGACCTGGCACCAGGAAATAGTCCAACAAAATTGCTACGCCAGCTATGAATCCGTAGATAGGATGGACAGCTGTTTGGGCGTAGTTGTACACAGAACCTGCCAGCGGAAATTCCCTTACCATCCTGAAGTATGCATAAGCTGTTGGCATCATGCCAAGCATGCCTATTAGATAGGCAAGAGAGGGCATTCCGCCACTAATAGAAGCGACTATCCCGTATATGCCCCAAGGAGCTATCGGCACCATGAAAACCATACTATAGATAAGTACATCTATCCATGTAATCTCCCTTCTTAATTCTTGTTTATAGCCAAATATACTTATATCTTCTGTTGTCATAAATTAAATCATAGATCTAAGCTTCTGTCTCACATACTCATCCTTTATTACATCCAATGGGAAAAACGCTGTGACTATCCAGTTAGGAACGTCGACTACTTCGCTAATTTTTAGATCCATAGCCACGCTCGTGAGCATGTAGGCCTCCACGGGTTCCATAAACCTTGAGAGCATGTTTATTATGCCGAGCGTTGCCGATTTGATAGCGTCCCATAAATTAGGCGCGATACCCGGATAGGCTATGTACTCGCTAAATGTTAAATCCCTCATTCTGTTGAACTTGAACACAGGCTGTTTAAGGCCAACGTTTTTATGGAGTCTTACCCTAAACTTTACCCTCATGGGTGCCTCTATGGCTGTTCCGCAAACCTCACCGTCGCCTTGGGCGAAGTGGGTATCCCCGATCGACACCAAGGCCCCCTTCACGAAGACGGGCAGGTAGAGGACGGAGCCCAAGGTCAGTTGTTTGATGTCCATATTGCCGCCGTTTTCCCTAGGAGGTATAGTACTCCATTTTCCGCGATAGGGAAGCGCGGTGCCTATAACGCCCGCAAAGGGCATGCCTGGAATCTCTACTTCAACATCGCCGAATTTGGCGTAAGCCCTGCCGTCCTTAATATTCCATATCTTCAGAGCAGGCCCTGCTAAATCAATAGGCGTCGTGTATGGATCTTGACCAAAAAGCCCAAATCCAGGTATCACTCCAGTCCAGCCCCAGCCCATGTCCTTAAACTCTAGGAACTCGATTTCTATAACATCGCCCGGCTCTGCCCCCTCCACTGCTATCGGGCCAGTCAGCGGATGGATTCTCGAGAAGTCAAGCTTCGCTAAATCCTTAGCCGTAGAGGACTGCGTAATTTGTCCATCAGAGGCCTCCTTAGTCTCCACCTCCACAACATCACCATCGCCGACGATCAATATAGGAGTTAAAGAATTATCCCATTTGTTATGAGTTACTGCATGTATGGTATGAGTCCTATATTGCATAAATACTAAGAAATAAATACTTAATAAATGTTTCCTCATCATGTTGTTAACTATTTGAATGGTCGTGATATTAAAATGTTCTCAACATGATATTATGTCTTCGAGCAATGTTCATAGATGATGTCTTGAGAAAAGTCTACTACATTGTAACGATTTTCATGAAATTGGACATACGATCTATTGCTAGATGCCCAATTTAAATGTGGGGATCTACAAGATCAGACAAGCAGGTGATCAGACACCGAGGTGGTATTTGAATAAACGCCCCCTTGTGGGGATTTCTCCTTTTGTTTTGTCTTTGGAGGCGGTTTTTTCTTGTGTCGTTTTTAGGGGTTTGTGGCTGTTATTCTGGAGATTGACTCTATTCCCGGTAGTTGAATGCCGTTTTTTGCCTCTCGGCGCCGGGGTGCGCCGAGTTGTTGTACGACGATTTATAAATTGGATACCCTCTTTACAATTTTTAACTCGGAAAGACAGTTGAAATATGGGAATTTGTAAAGAGAGTTGTGTACGACGATTTTTAAACGCCAAGAAATATATAGAGTATATAGAGGGGTAGTTTAATATGGGGGCGTTGTGCGGGCTGTGTGGAGAGGGAGAGTTAGAGTTGTAAATAGCGGTTTATACACTTTATTTCCGCCGCTTAACATTATTCATTATAAAGAAATAGTAAAGTTTACTGAAGTACTTTTTAACGCCTCCAGGCTGTAGATGTGTTTTTATATGTGTTTGCAGTGTTGCCCGTGGATGAGCTCTTTGAGCTGGTGTCTCTGCTGGGGGCTATTGGGGATAGGGCGGCCGAGGCCTCTCCGCCGTCTGGGGGGTGGGGAGAGGTGGAGGAGGGCGAGTGCGGCTATTACGAAGTGGAGTGGGAGTCCTCTCCCCCGCCGGGGGATGTCCACGGCCTCGACAGCCATACGGCGGTGGTGGAATTTGAGGGGGTTTCAGTCATCGTGGCCACTGGGGCGCTGGTGGGCCGTTGCTCGGCTTTTGTGCCTGGGCTTTCAGCGTCTTGGCTCGGGGTCAGGCTGAATTTTAAAGGCGGCGGCGATTTGCTGGCCGGATCTCGGCTGTATTATAAATCGCGGTTTTTAGAGAGGGTTTTCGACGCGGATTTCGACTTGGAGGCGGCAAGAGACGAGGTGAGATACCACGTCGAGGAGGCGCTGGCCCGGGCGTGGGACGGCGGGGGCGTGTTGCTACTCGACGGGCCTGTGTTCAGGGCGCTGGACGTTTTAAAGAGGGGCGGCGTCTACGCCTTTCTCTACTCGGAGATTTACAAGAGGCGTTACGAGCTCTTCGGGGGGAGGCGGGTTGTGGGAGTGGTGAAGAGGGTGGACCAGTCCTCTTATCTTGCGAAGTGCGTTGGGGTGGGCTCCGACGACGAAGTGGCGGCGAGGAGACTGCTGGAGGGCAGGCCTGGGTTTGTGGGGCCTGTGGTGGTGAAGTGGGGGGACTTGGCGAAGTACATGTATTACGTGGGCGTTCCCAGCGCCAAGGGGATTAGGGTGTTGAGGGCAGAGGCCTTTGACCCCTCCCTCGCCAGAGAGGCGGCCTCCTGGCTGGGATCGCTGGCGGACTCCTCGGGAGTCCCCGTGCCCATATCTGCCGCAGATCGCTTAGCCAGGCGTTTAAACGCGGCCGCAGTCAAGCTCCTCTACTCCGCGTCCCCCGTGGAGCCCACCTATAGGGGGCTGGAGGCGGTGCTGGCGGCTGTTAGAGAGCTATGACCTACCTGCTGGCGGCTGCGGGGCTCTCGGTATTGAGGAAAATGGGAGTTGAAAACCCGGCGAGGCTCGTGGCGGCGAGGCTGGATAAATACGCCGAGAGGTGCCCTCCCCCTTCAGAGGTGCCGGAGCTTCACGTCGCTGAGGTCTTGGGGAAGCGCCTGGGGGAGAGGGTCAGGCTGGAGCTGGCGGCCACTGACACCCCCGAGTCTGTCGTCGCCGCGAGGCTGGTTTTACTGTGCGCCAGGTCGTCGGGCGTTGCCGAGCCCCTGGGGTTTTACACAGTGAAGAAGTTCGCCCCTGGGGACTACCAGGGGGTTGGGGAGTTTTTAGAGCTGGCGGTGCGCAAGTTGCGCGCGGCTGGGGGCGGGTACGTCTCTATTACCTCCGGCTTTAATCTGGAGGCGGTCTACTTGGCCCTGGCGGGGTGGCTGGCGGGGGCTAGGGTGGTTTATGTGGACGAGGGGGGCAACCTCTTTGAAGTCCCCCACGTGGAGATCTGCGGCTTGCCTAAAGAGCTCGGGCGGTTTGCGCAATTTATTAATAAGTGAAATATTATACGTGGTCCCCAAAGTCTTCCTAGGCTTGACTGTGGGCGTCTCTCTGCTGTCAAACGCGGCAAGGAAGGGCTTAATAGACGCGTCGCTGGCGGTGTTAAGCCCTGAGGACCCCAGGCAGGGGGTTTTCAACAGCCTCGCCCCAGACACCTTTGTGAAATTCGCAGTGGAGGAGCCAGAGCGCTGTTGCGCCGAGCTGAACACAGTGGTGAAGGCGGCGAGGAGGTGGGACCGCCTCTTCTCGGGGGACGTCAAGGCGGTTTTTTACTCCAGCGACACGGCCCAGGGGAAGTTCGTCGCCTCAGTCTTAGAGAGATCTCTGTGCCGAGTGTTGAGGGCTAGGCAGTGCGTTGCGGGGGTTAAAGTGGCCGAGGGCCTGGGGAGGGATTTCTACGGGGGTCTTTTAAAACTGGCCCATTTGGTCAAAACAGACGTATACGAGGCGCGCCGGGAGGGGAGGCTTCCGTATATTGTCGCCACAGGCGGGTATAAACCGGAGTCCACCTTTGCCGTAATTGCGGCGTATATCGCGGGGGCCCTGGGGGTGTTTTACATACACGAGAGTTTTAACGACGTGGTAATGTTGCCCATGGTCCCGCTTCAGTTGAGAGAGGAGCTGAGGCGCTTTGCCGCGGGGCAGGCCACTGAGGCTGAGTTAGTAAAGGCGCTGGGAGTAGACGTCGTCCACTTGAGAGAAGTGGGAGTCTTGGAGGGGGACTCTATCAGCCGCCTCCTCGCTGAGCTCTTGTGACTGACTGCGGGTTTGTCACAAGGCAGTTCCCCTCGGAGGTCTCCCTAGAAGCGGCCAGGGTATACGCAATTTTGACGTGCGACGCTCCCGTCGGCTCTTATCTTGTCATTGACGCCGGGGGGAGGAGGTATTTGGCGAGAGTCTCGGCGGTGAAAATAGCCGATATATACGCAGTTGCCAATACACCGGTCTTAACGCCGGAGCAAGAAAGGGCCGTCTCCCTGCGCCTGGGCCCCACCATGGCGGAGCTCGAGCTTATATCCGAATGCACAAGCTCTGACTGCGCCCCGCCAGGTACTCCAGTCCCCATACACTCCCCCCTTAGGAGGCCCCGGGATGGGGAAGTGGTGGAAATGCTGGGCCTCCCAAGCCAGGGCGTTTTGCTCGGCCGCTTGGCCCTCCCGACGGGAGAGGAGCTGGCGGGGGAGAGGGTCTACCTCCCCCTTGACGCCTTGAGACACCACGTGCTAATCGTGGGGACGACCGGCAGCGGGAAGACCGTGTTGGTAAAGGAAATTGCCTACCAGCTGTCAGGTGGGAGGGCCGTTGCGCTCGACGCAGTGGGGCACTTCTACCACCTCGCCTACAACGGGGTAGAGGTGAGGGTGATCCTCCCCGTAACCAGGAGGCTGGCGAGGAGGGGGCTGAGGGCAATTGCCAAGAGGGCGGCCTCGAGGGCCATTTGGAAGGGGCGGGGGAGGTACAGGGCGAGGGCCTACGGGAGGGGGGAGGTGTTGACGCGGATAGAGCTGGAGGTGGAGGCACAGCACGGGAGGGGGCGGTTCCAGATATACCCCTGGGCACTTGAGAGCAAGGACATATTGTACGACCTCCCCGGGCCATTCCCATTTTAAGCCAGCAGGCGAGGATTTTCTACAAGAGGGTTTTAGAGGAGGCCAAGAGGCACAGCGGGGCGTCGGGAGTAGACGACTTGTTTAAATTCCTCACATCCCCCGCGGAGGACCAGAGGGGGAGGCCCGCGGTGATGTACGAAAAAATAGGCTCCTCCCTGGGGCTCCACTCCAGCACCATGGAGAACATCGTCAGAGCCCTCTTGGCGCTTGTGGAGACCGGGCTTGTGGACGTGGCCGCTGCGGGGAAGGGACGGCCCTTTAGAGTTAGGGAGCCTCCCTACCGGAAGGCCCTGGGGGGCTACGCGGTTGTGGACATATCCTCTCTCAACACCCACCAGCAGAGGCTAGTGGTGTACCGGGTGTTAGACGCAGTCTTCAAGACGGCGAGGCCCATAACAGCGGTGTTAATCGACGAGGCCCATCTCTTCTTCCCCCAGACTCGTAACGAAGACGAGCAGGCATTTATAGAGGCCCATTTGACGAGGCTTACGAGATTGGGCAGGGCTAAGGGCATCGCCGTAGTGTTCGCCACCCACATGCCCGACGACTTAAACGACGTGGTAATACAGCTGGCCAACACTAAAATAGTACTGCGAAGCGACCAGAAAGTCTTGGAGAAACTGGGCGTCCCCGCCGCCGAGAGGAGGTTTTTGACAAAGGCCGATAGGGGCCTCGCCTACGTCCAGAGCTACGCCTACAGACACCCGGTCTACGTAAAAGTGTCTAAAAACGCAGCCCACTTGGGATGAGGCGTTTTTTAAAAGCGGGGTACGACTTAACGCCAGACCACGACCTCGTGGCGCAGGCCCTCACCTCTAGAGTGGCTAAACAGGCAGTGCTCCGCTGGTTCCCCTACCCCCAGGCCGGCGGTAGGGAGCCGGAGAAGCCCTTGAAATTCTCCTTTTTACACCGAGGGGGGAAGGCCCTCTGGGGAGACGGGGAGGAGCCCGTGGTATTAAAAGGCGGGGAGAAATACCGCTTTTACGTACTGGCCGATTTAGAAAGGCTGGGAGACGACGCCGCCATGCGCCTTTTAGAGCCCCCGGGAGAGTACAGCTATACGGCTCATACGCCTCTCTTGAGCTTGCCGAGGCCAGGATAGAGGCGCCCGCGGAGGAGCCGCTGGGCAAATACCTCACAGTTAAGTTCCACACGCCGACGTTGCTCCAATACCCAAAGCCCCCAAGGGTTAGGGCGCCCTCTGTAAACGCCCTCTACCCGCAACCCCGCCTCCTCGTCCTCAACTTGCTCCAGAGGGCCAGGTACTATGGAGTGGAGGCCCCCCTCTCTCTATACGTCTACGCTCCCTTTGACTTAGTGGAGTCAACCCACGCCATAAGGCCGGCGGCTGTATACGTGGGGCCCCACCACGCAGTGGGCTTCGCCGGGGTGATAACTTACAGAGTAGAGGCCCCCGAGAGGAGGAGGCAGTGGCTCTCAAAACTCCTAGGCCTCGCCAAGTACATCGGCGTTGGGAGGGCCACCTCCATGGGCTTCGGCTGGGTCGAGCTCCAAAGCCACAATGGGTAACCGCCCTCTGCGCTGGCGGATTCCTCACGCAGGACGACGTAGACAGAGCCCCTCCGCATTGAGAGTCCAAAGGGATCTCCACCTTCCCTGACACACGAGCGTTGCTCACAAGCCTTAAGAATACGCATAACCTAATCAAAGTAGAGACTTTCCTATCCTATACAAAAAATCATTGGAAAGACGACGCCGCTACAATTAAATTTAAAGAATACAAAAGTATCACTGGTTCTATCTAATGCGCCGCTCTGCGCCTCCTTTTCAATATCCAAACAGCAGTTGTGGCGGCGATAATTATCGCTATTATTGGCGCGAATATATAATACGGAGGTTGAGGTCTAGTGCCCGGCACCATGACCTCTATATTCTTCACCTCGCCGGCATTCAGAGACACTTCGACAGTAGCGTCTTTGCCCAGCGCGGTCACCTTAACTGTGTAGGTGCCGGCAAGCACTTCGATATCCTTCGGGGCGGTGGAGTAGGAAAGCGTCAAAGGCCCGCTAATATGCACCTCGCTCACGTATTGGTCAATTGGCTTCTTGTCGTCGTCAAGTACTGTAATGCTCAGCTTTGCAGTCGGCACTTGTATTTGCGCCTGGGCCGTCTGGCCTACGCCTACGTTTACTGTCTGGGTGAAGTCTTGGCCGAATACTGTGGTCTTTACTGTGTACTGCCCGGCGAGCACTTCAACAGGGCCGACAATTTGCACAGTCCAGTCGTTTCTCACATTGCCAAAGCCGTCAACGACTTGCGCCACGATCTTGCCAGTGGGGATCACAACCCTCACCAGCGTCTGCGGGCCGGCGGCTGTGAATACCTCAGTGGCGGTGAAGTTTAGGCCGGAGGCCTTGGCCACATATCTCTCGCCTTGTATCACATATGCCTCCGCCCTACCCCTTCCGCTCGTGACGTTTACTATGGCGATTTCCCAGCTGTCTTTAACTTCGCCGAAGCCGTTGACCGCTACAGCGACGACTTTAGCCGTAGGAATTTGGACGGTGACGGACTGGTTAGAGGCCTCCAGCGGGACTTCCCTCCGCACCTCGTAGGGCCTCCCTGAGGGCGTTGGGATTTTAGCAGTGACCGCAACAACGTATGGGGCTCCTAACAGCGGCGTCTTTGGCAGTAGGGCTCTCACCTCGCCGACTCCTCTCGCCACTATCTGCCCGCCGTAAGTCAGCACCACTTCTGCATTTCTCATAGGGGCCCCGCTCCCGTTTACAACGCGTATATACAACTCGCCGTAGAGGCCCAGCTCCAATAGGCTGACGCCCCTCGTCAGCGCCTCTGCTGTGCCGTTATAAACTAGGACAGAGCCCCCCTTGGCTGGCAGAGTGGCGTTGCCCGCGGGGAGGGCCGAGAGATAAACCTCCACCGCGGCCCAGCCCGGCACCTCTCCCAGAGCATTGAGAACAGTTCCCCTCAGCTCAACGGGAATTTTAAACGCGCCGAGAGAGCCGTTGGAAAAACGCACCCCCTTCACGACGGCGTGTCCAACACCGCCGGCAGGAGCCCCAACGGTGACCACTACATTAAACCCAGTGGTTGGGGGTAGGGCGCCCCTCTGTATGGAAAACGTGCCGTTAGCCACTAATAGGCCGTTGGGATCATAGACGTAATACCGGTAGCTCATAGGCGGCACCTGCGAAAACACAATCCCGCACTTGCTGTCTGCAATTTGAGCTCCGCCGTCTGCGTCGGTAATTGCCACTGAGTAGAAGCCCAGCCCCGCAACAACTACTCTGTAGCCGCTCAGCGGCCTCCCGCCGCTATCCCTGACGGTAATTGTCAGGGGGTATACATAAGTCCTTACCTTGTCGGATTCTAACGCGTTGCCCAGCTCTAAAACGTCTTTCTCTATTGAGGAGTCGTATATCCATATGGCCTCCGCCGGGCTGTCGGCGAAGCCCCACGCTATGCGGACCACAGACGCGTTCAGAGCCGTAAGCGGCCTCTCTAATACGCCGTTTACCACGCGCACGCGGTCCAGGACATTTCCATTGGCGTCAAAGACAAACACTGTGCCGCAGTAAAGGGGTCTGTTGTTCCAATCGCCGACGTATTTCAGGGGAATGGTTTGAGCCGCAACCGTTATTCCCAGGACAATTAACAGGACAATTGCCGCCCTGAGCATATTGTTTTAAGTAACAATACTATTTATAATTTCCGGCAAATAGACAAGCCCTGCGCTCACAGCTCTTTGAGAGTCAGGCGGATAAATGCCGTGTGGATGGTGGACACGGAGGGAGAGAAAAACGGCATGCTTATCTCGTCGAGACGCGTCTTTGCCTATCCGCAAAGCGGGGATTCTAGTGAAAGTTATAATTCCTCCAGAGTGCATTGGCAATTCGCCTAAAATTTGCGTTAAGCCAATAGCCCCTCGTACATTAACTCCGAAATTTCCAGCATTTGGTAATTAGCTCTAGTTGTGGCTTGGATTTTCGCGGTTTTGCCCATGGGATTTGTGCCAAAGGCGCGTAGGCATCATTTTGCCGAGACGATATACAGTTATCGGTTTTTAGGAGGCGCGACTTGGCAAGGAGGTGGCCTTCGCGCTATCCTGACTTACGGCGGTTACGTCCTCTACGGATCTTGTACTGCCTTGTATATCTTCTCAGCAAGGTTCAGCACTTTTCTATACTCACGGCCATCTTTTTCAAAGTAAGCCTTTATATCAGAGCCACGCTGGCCGCAAAAGAGTTGTTGTGGCTTTTTTTGGGAGCCCCAGCGGAGCGTGGCAGTGTAGCGAACTCATGTCCAATAAAGGAAATTGAAGCGCCCAGCCGTATACGGAGGAGCTGCCGCCATATTCATCCGGGTGCTACGCACTCTCTTAGGAATTCCTATCGCTAGCCGACATTTATAGCCTTTGGTATTCTTAGCTCGTAGCTTTTCGCCGCTCTTTCTTTGGTGTAGAGGTAGAGGGATAGGGCCATTAAGGCGCTTGAAGTGCCGTAGAGGACATTTCCGCCGAGGAAGGAGAGGGCTGAGGCGACGAGGGCTAGTTTTGACCAGAAGAGCGACTCCGACGGCTTAAGCAAAGTGGGGTTTTTCACCGCCCGGTAGGCCACGAAGACAGTGGAGTACCCCAGTGTAATATATACGGCCGCTATTATCAACACCACAGCGCCTGCCAGTGGCGTGAAGAAAAAGGACAAGATATATGCAAGGCCTGAGACGACCGCCAAGACCCAAGTCAAGCTGACTAGCCCGAACGCAACTTCAAGCGCCATGGAGACTTTCAACAACTCCAGCACTGCGGGGTTTAGAGCCTTTTCAGGAGGTACCATATCAGCCTTATCCCAGTTTTTCTAATGACGCGCGTTAAGAAAAGGCCCAACAAGCCTTCAATATACAGCTTGTTGACATATTCCTCTGGGGTTAAAACCTTGAGATCCACCGCCCTTATGGAGGGTGGCGGCAGGGGGTCTGGGTTGCATTTAAGCCGTTTAACCCGCATGTTTGCCATTAAGGGCTCTGTGGTGTATAGGGGCATGTAGGGCTCTAGGCTTAGGAAGAGCAACACGTCGTCTAACACCACTAAACTCCTCTTTATGGGAGAGGCGTCGACTCGGCTGAGGAAAAATGCCTGTCTAAGACACGTGCTTTCCCTGGCCTTATCCCGAAGTCCCCCGGGCAACGCCTCAAGCAAATCCTCTAGGGTATAGGGCGGGTCTAATTTCTTGGCGTACTTCCCGGCGCCTGGTAGGCAGTACTCCACGGCGGCAGGAGGCGGCCCTCCGAAATTAGAAAGCCCGTGCGGCGCCGTGGCGAACACGGCCTCTCCGGCCACGTATATAAGGGGGCCGTAGAAGGCCAGCGGCCTGCGCGCTTTGAGCAAAAAGGATGTTATACACGCAGACGGCCCCTCCAGCTTGGTGATCATTTCTTTGTATAAGCCGCGATGAGGTTGCCGATTACCCCGCCGATGGCGGAGAGGAGAGCCCCCTTGAGCGAGAAAATAATTGGGATTAAGGCGGTCAGGGGGAGTAGGCCGGTAAAGGGGCCTAGTATTGGCGCGAGTATGGGCATAAAGAGAGGCAATAGGGCCAGTATAATTAGGGAGAGTATCAGCCCGCCGAGTATCCCCGCGAGAAACCCGGCCAGCGCTCCCCTCGCCAGTGTGCCCCCTGCGATATACCCCGCGAGGGCGCCGCCAATTAGTTCGTTCACAGCCGGCACGATAAAACCAAAGGCGACGTTGGCTATAAAGCCCAGCAATACAGCCCCCACGAGGCTTCCCTGTTTTGAAGACATTGAGATAAAATGGTTATAGGCTTTAAACTTATCCTCTCAAAATATGACTCACATCTTCTAGCGCGATTTTCCCCTCTACTGGAGGTTAATTGTTCTTTTGACCCAAGGCCTATAGGCGTTGGCCAGTTGCTCCACATTGGGGGGCTTTGGGCTTGACGTCGCTGTTATGATCACCGCCACGGTGACGGCGGCGAGGAGCAACGCGGCGATTTCAGTTACAGGCTTTGTGGTCGAGATTTTTCCGAGGGCTTTATCCACCCATAGAAGATCGCGTCCTTGCTCCCTTTTAGGCAAGCCTAGGTCTTCCACGGATTCTAACAGCCTATTCCTCACTGCTATCACCGCTGGCGTATCCCTCACCGCTTGGAAGAGGGGTTCCGCCCGCCGAGAGATCTCTGGACGCCAGAGAGTCTCCATAGCCACGCTCGCGGAACTAATCCTCTGTTTCGGTGATGGCCCTAACAGGCGGAGGACGTTGGAGCGAGCCAGGTATTTAGCCAGCTCAATCCCCAGATATAATTAGGCGATAAGCCATTAGAATTAATGATTAATTAACCACTTCAGTTCTGCCTTGCTGGCGCAACAGTAGACGTGTGAGTAGGACCCCCGCATACACAACAATAGGCACAAGTATTGAGAATGGGGCTGGAGGGAGCTAGCCGTGGGTTATTTCAAACACTATTAGCCTGATAAAAAACGGCAGTCCGTCTGACGCCCCAGAGGAGCTCCTCTCTTTAAGCCTCGCTATCTCCCGCTCAAGTGGAATTATATCAAGGGGGTATAACCGGATTGTGCTTACATCAGCGACGCGTTCAATAGGTGTCTCAGCGCCAGGGGATCATGGCGGCTTAATCGAGCGGCGCCTTGCCGTTGTTATCTTCGGCGTATGTTTGCTCTTTAGTTCTTCTTCCTCAACGTAATGAAGAGCTTTAAACGACTTCCCATTTAGGCTGGCGTGAAGATCTGCGTAAAGCGATTTTTGAGGCTTGAGTATATTGGGGGGATTCCCTCGCCTTATACGGGGCTCTATTTGTTTTCTACTGTTTTGCCGCCCCGTGGATAATCCGCAGTAGGGCTGGGTAGTTTTAACCCGGTGCTTCTCTTGCACCAATTCCTATGGCCCCGTCCAAGCGCCCCTTTTCTGTATCTCCTCCAGGTTGGCCTATAGCGCGATGGCACCCACTGTCGCATTTATAGCAATGGCTGTTGCGCGCCCAGCCTCGCCTCCTCCTTTTTGCAAAGGCCGTAGCGGCGGCGTCTGGATTATTCCAATTAGCGCAAGCCCCACACACGGCACTGAGGCCGGCGTTAGGGCGAGAAGACGCGCCTGGGAGGGGTCGTAATAAAAGACGGGCGCTCTATCAGTTTAACTCTTGTCGTAGGCCTTATGCTCTTGGAGTATTAACTGTGTCATGTCTCCTGCGAAGAGCAATACAAGTCGCCCGTCCCCCGTGTCCCCAGAGGCGCCCGGTGTGAAAGGGGGGCTTGCCGCTTGCTCTTGATGTTGCTGGGGCTGGAGAAATTTTTTAAATCTAGACGCCAATTGTGGGTG
>FWWM01005376.1_pt1 | contig 28116 bp, 25 predicted proteins | sample 2228351 | NCBI WGS metagenome assembly FWWM01 (sample SAMEA103939774, study PRJEB20133) | metagenome | reverse complement strand
AAAGCTTCCACACCAGGGAATAACGCCTGTTGTACTTTAGGGTCAACAAAACTATAGGTAATGGCTTCCTGATAACCGCGCACCACCAGCACATCTTTCAGGCTGTGCACAGAAATGTCGGCCTCATGATGGTCGCGCATTTTTAAGCTGGCCACTGGTGCCACATTCGGGATGTTGTTGTAACCATAGACCCGGGCAACTTCTTCAATCAGATCTTCGCCAATCCGAATATCAAAGCGATAAGTTGGCACTGTGACCTGCCAGCTGTTGTTATCAACAGTCACGGCAAAACCAAGACGCTGGAAAATTTCTGTCACAGTGTCAGTGGCAATAGAAATACCCAGAATACGGTCCAGTTTTTGCCGGCTCAGGCTGATATGGGCAGGTTTTGGCAGATGTTCATCAGACTTAGCTTCTACCACAGGGCCAGCTTCACCACCAACAATCTCCAGCAGCAACTGAGTTGCGCGCTCCATTGCCTTGTGTTGCAGCTCTGGGTCAACACCACGCTCATAACGGTGAGAGGCGTCGGTGTGTAAACCGTATTGACGTGCTTTACCGGCCATTTCCACCGGTGAGAAGAACGCACTTTCCAGGAAGATGTCGGTGGTCGCTTTGGTCACACCACTGTGCAGCCCACCAAAAATACCGGCCATGGCGAGTGCTTTTTTCTCGTCGGCAATGACTAAAGTGTCTGGCTTGAGCGTCACTTCGCTTTCATCGAGCAGCACCAGCTTTTCTTCAGGCTTGGCCAGACGTACCACAATGCCAGCTTCAATTTTACTTAAATCAAAGGCGTGCATTGGATGACCCAATTCAAGCAGCACAAAGTTGGTGACATCAACCACATGGTCAATAGAATGGATACCACTACGACGCAGTTTTTCGACCATCCAGAGCGGCGTGTTGGCTGCCGGGTTGATGTTTTTAATAACCCGACCTAAATAACGTGGACAAGCTTTTGGCGCTGCTAACTCTATGCTCAGTTTGTCGCCGATAGTGGCGGCAACAGGGTTCACCGCTGGTACTTTGACATCCAGCTGGTTTAATACACCCACTTCACGCGCTAAACCAATCAAACCTAAACAGTCAGCCCGGTTTGGCGTTAAATCCACTTCAATGGCGTTGTCATCAAGTTTTAAATAGTCGCGGATATTGACGCCCAGAGGTGCATCTTGTGGCAGCTCAATAATGCCATCTGAACTTTCGGCCATGCCGAGCTCAGATAAAGAACAGAGCATGCCATTGGACGGCTGGCCACGTAACTTAGCAGCTTTAATTTTAAAATCGCCAGGCAGCACAGCGCCCACAGTCGCCACCGCCACTTTTAAACCCTGACGGCAGTTGGCGGCACCACAAACGATGTCCAGTAACTCGCCCGTGCCAATGTCTATTTTGGTCACTTGTAATTTGTCGGCTTCCGGATGGCGGCCACATTCAACCACATGGCCCACCACCACACCGCTGAACTCGCCGGCAATAGCGTCGATACCGTCCACTTCCAGACCGGCCATCGAAATTTGTTCAGACAGTTCCAATGTTGATAATTGTGGGTTTACCCACTCACGTAACCAGGATTCGCTGAATTTCATCAATAAACTCCCCGCTTATTTAAATTGCTTCAAGAAACGCAGGTCGTTCTCGAAAAATGATCGTAAATCTGTAACGCCATAACGCAACATGGTCAGACGCTCAACACCCATACCAAAGGCAAAACCGCTGTACACTTCAGGGTCAATACCCACTGAGCGCAGCACGTTCGGGTGCACCATGCCACAACCTAATACTTCCAGCCATTTGCCGTTTTTGCCCATTACATCCACTTCAGCCGAAGGTTCGGTAAAAGGGAAAAATGAAGGACGGAACCGGATTTGCAGATCTTCTTCAAAATAGTTTTTCAGGAAATCGTGCAAAATACCTTTGAGTTCAGTGAAACTGACGTTTTTATCCACCATTAACCCTTCCACCTGATGGAACATCGGGGTGTGGGTCTGGTCGTAGTCGTTGCGGTACACCCGGCCCGGCGAAATAATACGCAGCGGTGGTTGTTGTGTTTCCATAGTACGGATTTGTACACCTGAGGTTTGGGTGCGCAGCATCAGCTTCGGATTAAAATAGAAGGTGTCGTGATCGGCACGGGCCGGGTGATGCTCAGGAATGTTCAGGGCATCAAAGTTGTGGAAATCATCTTCGATTTCCGGGCCGTGTTTCACTTCAAAACCAAGTTCACCAAAAAAGCTTTCAATACGGCGGATGGTGCGGGTCACCGGGTGTAAACCACCAGCTTCCAGCGTGCGGCCTGGCAAAGAGATATCAATCTGCTCAGAGGCAAGTTTTTGCGCCAGCACCGCTTGTTGCATGGCATCACGACGGGCGTTTAATGCATCCTGCACCTGTTGTTTCACATCGTTAATTTGCTGACCTGCCACTTTGCGGGTTTCAGCGTCCATCGCGCCCAGCGACTTTAACAGTTCAGTAATGCTGCCTTTTTTGCCGAAAAATTCAACACGCACATCTTCCAGTGCTTGTACATCGGCCGCTGCAGCAACGGCAGCTAAGGCGTTTTCTAATATGGCAGTTAGGTTCATCGTTATCCTCAGACCAGCCTGATTATGGAGACTTGATTAAACCGGCAATAATACACCAGAAAGTGCGCAGAATGGCTGTTTCTGCTGAGGTTTTTTCTTGAGAAATGAATTTTTCAAACGCTGGTGCAGAGTATGGCCTGGGTGAGTTTAAAAAAATACCAGACAAAGACGGTTAGGCTACTGCGACTATGCAGCAAGACACAGACAAATTAATCGGTGCCTTCGGCCAACACATCTTTAACAAAAGGAATGGTCAGTTTGCGCTGATGCACCATCGACGCTTTATCGAGTTTATCGAGGATCGCCACCAAAGCACGTAAATCACGTTGCTGACGGTTAAACAAATAACGCGCCACTTCATCCGGCAACTCAATGCCACGCAGCCGGGCTTTTTGTTGTAATAACTTCTGTTTATCGTCGTCGCTTAATAACCGCAGCTGGAAACTGGTGCAGGCCTGCAGCCGCGACACCAGATCCGGCAAAGTGATGCCAAGCTGAGTCGGCGCTTCATCGGCCACGATAATGAGTTTTTTGCCTTGCTCCACCATACGGTTATATAAATCAAACAAGGCCACCTGCCAGTGACTGTCCCCGGCAATGGCCTGAATATTATCAAGGCAGACTAAATCCAGCTGCTCTAAACCATCAAACAGACGCGGGCTGTACTGGCGAAAATCATCCAGTGCTAACAGCTGACTGGTCAGGCCCAACTCCTGCGCCTGCACACAAGCTGCATATAACAAATGTGATTTACCGCTGCCGCTGGCTCCAAACAAATACACTGGCAAAGCAGCTGCCTGAGGCTGCAAATACTGCCGGATAAACTGCACCGCCGGACTGCTGTCAGCACCATAAAAACTCTGCAAAGTTTCATCGTCCGGCAGCGTGACCGCCAGGGTAAATTGGGTTGGCTGCATCAGGGTTTGATATAACGGTAATGGCTGCTTTTGGGCGCCAAAGTGGTGCCGCTGTTATCTTGCTGTGGCAGTGTTGTATCTGTTGGCGCTTCTGCGGCAGCAACACCCTGTTGCAGTGCCTGCTCCATCGCAAGCTCAGCGGCGCTGATGCCGGAGTCTGTGCTGTCTGATGATTCTGTGCCCGCTGGAACGGCAGCTTCTGCATCTGGCGTGTCTGTCACTGATGGTTCTGTGGCTGATGACTCTGCCGGCTGTTCTGGCTGCAATTGTTTTTCCAGTGCCAGCGCCCGGTAAAAATCGTCCGCAGTGGCTGTCAGTTGCAGTGCAATTACCGCTTGTTGCTGGCTAAAACTCACCAGCTGATGTTGGCGCACTGTGAGCATAGAACTAAAAATCTTCTGTAGCTGCACCAGATCGGTCAGGCTTTGCAGGCCAGAAATGGTCAGTTGCAGTCCTGCTTCGCCGCCTGCGCTGCTGGTCTGATGTAAATTAATGGCGTATTGTGCCGACAGCTCGGCCGCCAGGGTTTTAGCAAATTGCGCCATCAGTTCAGGCATGGTAGCGGCAGTAAACTCCTGCAATACCAGCTCGCCATTTTGTTGTTGCTGGCGGGTCAGCCGGTATTGCAACTGGCCTGACGCATCCTGTAATTGTTCGATCAGCAGGTTTTGTACCCGCTCGGCATTGTATCTTAACGACGCACTGCCAAGTGACGTCCAGTCACCGGTCCAGACGCTGCTTTCATTCACCAGCGCCAGATCGTCCACATCATAAAAAGGATAAATAAAACTTAAACCGTATTTTTTCGCCTGCTCGGCCAGTGCTGTGCGCAGCGGATGTTGATGTTCCATCACAAACTTTGGTTCTGACAGCGTTTTTTCACTGAGCCATAACAACACATCCGGGCGGCGACTGCCCCAAACCGGCACTTGTTGCTGTGCCAATAAAGCGGTGATTTTTTGCTGGTCCAGACTCACCACAAACAGATGACGGCCCTCACGCTGCACCATCTGATACTGCTTGATATAGTTGCCGGCCTGTTTCAGCTCTGCCTGTACCTGCGCATTGGCCATAATAGCGTCGCTACCGGTCAGCTTCAGTAGCACTGCAGCAAAAGCCGCCTGCTGCCAGGCTTGCTGGCTTTGATTTGCGTCCACTTCGGCCTGATACAAATCCGTTAATTCAGCGGCAGCCAGAGGCGCACCGCGAAACAGCATCATAAAAGTCAAAACAAGTGCAGGCAAAAAGCGCATGGTTATGTCCTCATCGGGCCAGCACAGGGAACAAGCCCTTAAGACCCAGACTGATAAATTCGATAGAAATGGCGGCCAGGATCAGGCCCATCACCCGGGTAATAATATTCATCCCGGTTTGGCCAAGTTTGCCGGCTATTTTACCTGATAACCGCATCAGAATGGCCAGAATTATGCCAACAACAATAATTTCCGCCGAAACAATCAGATAGTGTTGCCAGCCTTCAGCTCTATTGCCGTATAAAATAATAGAACTAATGGCACCAGGCCCGGCCAGCATCGGCATTGCCAGTGGCACTATGGCAATAGACTCACGTTTGGTGGCTTCTAACCTTTCCGCTTCGGTATTTTTAGCGCCACTGGTTTGGGCGTGTAACATCGAAATGGCCATTAATAAAATCAGAATGCCACCCCCAACGCGAAATGAATTCACCGAAATACCAAAAAAATTCAGGATCATTTCGCCAAAAAACAATGTCACCAGCAAAATAACAGTGGCACCTTTGGCGGCCGTCAAAGCAACGTATTTTTTATCGGTTTCACTGTGGTGCTGCGTCAGCGATAAATACATCGGCAGTGCCCCCAGCGGGTTCAGAATGGCGAGAATACCGATAAAAATTTTCAGATAATCCTGGATTTCTAACACTGCGTTTTCCTTGCTGTCCGTCTTTTGCACAGGCAGATAATTTCACCTGAGGTTAGTGTAATAACAACAACCTGAAAGCTGCAACCAATCGTCAAGAAATAATGTTTTATTTCAATATCTTGCTGCTATTTATTAGTAACTTTGGCCTGCTGAATGGCCAAGGTTTTTTATCCTGGTTGTCAAAATAACAAAGCCACCATCAGGTGGCTTTGTAGTACCGTGCTCTAACCCAATGCCATAGGGTATCAGGCCAAAGTGCAGGTTTTATCTGAGCCTGGTATTAAAGCTCAACTTTTGACTTACGGATAGCAGCAACAACTACTTCGTAAATCGCATCAATAGTGGCCTGGTCCAGCGCATTGCCTTCTTTATCACGCCACTTAATCGCAGTGCCTTTGTCGGTTTTACTCAGTGCCAGCTGATATTCACCTTCAGCAATTGGCAATACCGGCAGTTCTTCCTCACCCCAAAGCGCACTCCAGAAGCCTGCTTCCGGTTTAGTGAAGGTGACGTAATACACATAGTCGGTGCGGTTTAAGTCTGTCACTTCCAAAGATAAGTGTTCAAACAATAATTCCAGCTGCGCCCATGCCACTTCTAAAGGTTGACTGGTTAACAATACAGCCTCGTTTTTGTCATTGGTAGCGCGGGTTAATAACACATCAGGCTGTCTGGCTTTGGCTTCCTGAATACGCGCCAGCTCCACAGTGGCCACTTTATCAATCAAGCGGTTTAAAAAATGCACTTCTTCACGGCGCTGGGCTATCGGGGTAATGCGTTCCGCAGAATCGGCATATTTATGCTCGGTCAGCTGGACTTTCACCCCAACGGTACGGCCATGAGGACGCGGCTCAAAATCAACTTTAAAACGGCTTTGTTGGGTCAGGCTCTGCCCTTTCCACCACCACCAGCCGGTTTCCTCATATTCACTCACCCAGCCTGATTGCCAGCTGTTGTCTGAAGTTTTTGTCAGTTCAATCTGCTGTTCGGTGAAAAAGTCGTTGATATTGCTGGTTAAAAACGGCAACAGATCGCCGGTAAATTCGGTGCGTTCAAAAAACACCCGCACTTCTTTATCGTCTTCTTCAACCCGGGCGTTGGTAGCAACCGCCAGCACCTGCATAGGCGCGCGCAGCTCAACGGCTTCGCCGCGGGCTCCACCGGCCACTCTGGCAGGAATATCATATTGCGCCGGCGTTTTTGGCGCTTTTAAACCGGCAGGAACAGCCAGTTCTTTGACGGTAGGCGCAGCTTGCGCCTTAGTGGTTTCGGGTGCGGTCCATAACGAACAGCCAGATAACAGCAGGGTGGCAAATACAGTGCCGGGGATCCAATATTGCACCTAAAAACTCCTAAAGATTAATTTTGGCTTGTTGTAGCGCTTGTTCGATTACAGCCTGATGAATTGGTTCCAGCCGGGTTAACGGCAGACGGGCAAAATCAGAGGCTATCAGCCCCATACGTTTGAGCGCCCACTTGTTTGGAATAGGGTTACTTTCAATAAATAAATCACGATGCAGCGCTTGCAGGCTGTCATCAATGTCAGACGCTTGCTGACGACTCCCCTGCCGGGCCGCCGCTATCATCGCTGTCATGCCAGCTGGCGCCACATTGGTGGTGACCGAAATCACGCCATGGCCGCCTTGCAGAATAAATTCTTTGGCACTGGCGTCATCACCACTGAGTAAATCAAAGTCGGCACTGCAACTGGCTTTAAGTTCTGCCAGCCGCTGCATCGAACCCGTCGCTTCTTTAATACCAACGATATTATTGACTTTGCTCAGTTCAGCCACTGTGGCGGCTTGCAAGTCAACACCGGTGCGACCCGGCACATTGTAAAGCAGCACTGGTTTGTCGGTGGCGGCAGCTACGGCCTGAAAATGTGCCAGCATGCCTTTTTGCGTCGGTTTGTTGTAATAAGGCGTAACGGTCAAAAAGCCGTCGATGGCATAAGCATTCAGAGCCTCGGTTTTGGCAATAGCTTCAGCTGTTGAATTTGAACCATTACCCGCCAGAATCTGACAACGGCCGGCTACTTGTTCAATCACCGCCTGTAATACGGCCAGCTGCTCGCTAAAAGGAATAGTGGCTGCTTCGCCTGTTGTCCCCATAATAACCAGACCATCAGTGCCATTTTGCAACTGGTAATCCACCAGAGTGCGCAGGCTGGCGTAATCCACCTCACCTGTTTCTGTCATCGGGGTAATAAGGGCGACGTAACTTCCTCTGAACATGGCTACTGCTCCGTAATTTTCAGGCTGCCTATGGTAATGACGCCGTCATACAAACACAAGCAACAGCTGACTATGCTGATGAATTTTCGGCGAACTGTGCTAAACTCGGCGCCCCTTTTCTGTTCAAGGTCGCTTGTAAAGATGGCTCAACAACTGGTGGTGACTGCAATAGGCGCCGACCGTACCGGTATCGTCAGTCAACTGTCCCGGCTGGTCAGTGACTGCAACTGTAATATCGTCGACAGCAGAATGGCGATTTTTGGCAATGAATTTACTTTTATCATGTTGTTGTCCGGCGACGCAGCTGCCATCAGCAAAATTGAATATCTGCTGCCAAGTTCCGGTGTTGAACTTGATCTGCTGACCATGACCAAACGTACATCTGCTCACAAACCGCCACCGTTGTCGGCGCCTTATCTGCTGTCTTACACAGGGCCGGATAAAGTGGGCACGCTGGGCGCGATTTCCAGTTTGTTGGCTGACCATCAGATTTACATTGGTGCTTTACGCTCGGAAACCCATCAACTGGACGGGGTAGCTCACACCCACACCCAGATGACAGTGCAGCTGCCGGGTTCTATTGATGCGGCGACAGTGCGCAGTCTGGTGCTGGAAAAGCTTGCCCAACTGTCGTTAACAGGTAGTTTTGAATTGCAGAGTTAAGCTTTCCCAAGCGATGCCTGCGTGCTGTTATGCAGCAGCGACAAGCTCTGGTGAACCCATACTCAGGTTCAATCCAGCAGAAACCGGCCACAACTCTGTTTTGCGCCGGTTTTTTTATAAACCGGTTTTATGAAAACGTTTTTTATAAAAAGGAATCATGATGAATATGCTGACTGCCGGCCAGAAGGCCCCTGAATTTTCACTACTGGACCAACATGGCAACACTGTCGTGCTGTCTGACTTATTAAAATCCGGTGCAGTGCTGGTTTATTTTTACCCTAAAGCCATGACACCAGGCTGCACTGTGCAGGCCTGTAACCTGCGCGACCATCAGGCTGACTTCACCGCCAAAGCGGTGCAGATTGTTGGCATCAGCACAGATCCGGTAAAAAGTCTGGCCAAATTTACCCAGCGTGATGCGCTGAATTTTACCCTGCTGTCCGATCCGGAACATCAGACTGCCGCAGCTTTTGGTGTATGGGGCGAAAAAAAGTTTATGGGTAAAGTGTACGATGGTATTCATCGCACCAGTTTTCTCATTGGGCAAGATGGCGTTATTGTGCAGGTTTATCAGGACTTTAAAACCAGCAATCATCATGAAGTGGTGCTAAAGTCTCTGCCATAATCCGGTGTACACCCGCCGAACTGTCAGGAGCTCTATTCGATGAAATTGTATTACGCCCCGGGGGCCAGTTCACTGGCCGCCCATATTTGTTTGTTTGAAGCCGGTTTAAAATTCACACCTGTCAAAGTGGATTTAAAAAGCAAACTGTTGCCCGATGGCAGCAGTTTTACCGATATCAACCCGCTGGGTTATGTGCCGGCACTGCAGTTAAAAAATGGCGAAGTGCTGACTGAATGCCCGGCTATTTTGCAATACATTGCCGATCAGTCCCCTGCCAGTAATCTGGCGCCAGCCAATGGTAGTTTTGCCCGTTATAAACAACAAAGTGTGCTGAACTTTATTGCCACCGAGCTGCACAAAAACTTTTCACCTTTATTCGACCCTACAGCGGCCGAGCCCACCAAACAAGCGGCAGTGCAAAAACTGCAACTGCGTTTTGGTCAGCTCGAGCAGACGCTGGTGAACCCGCAGTTTCTGACCGGCGAACAATTTACCCTGGCAGACGCCTATTTGTTTAACGTGGCGCTCTGGGCGCGGCTGGTGAAATTTGATTTAACCCCTTACCCCCAACTTCAGGCTTATCTGGAGCGGATTGCCAAACGCCCTGCGGTGCGTCACGCATTGCAGGAAGAAGGCCTGTTAAGGCATGGAGAATAACCAATGAATATCAGACAAACTTTACCTCTGGCTTTGCTGTTAACCACAACAGCAGCTGTTAGCGCTGAGCCGTCATTTTTGCCAACAGAACAGCACAAGCTGAAAATTGAAACTGTGGCTGAAGGTTTATCCCACCCCTGGGGCATGGCGTTTTTACCGGACGGCCGCATCTTAGTGACAGAACGTGATGGTAAACTTCGGATAGTAACAGAGGGTAAATTAGGCGAGCCTGTCACAGGTTTACCGGCACTGGCGGTGGGTGGTCAGGGTGGTTTACTGGATGTGATGCTGGATAAAAATTTTGCCAGCAACCAGACACTGTATTTAAGTTTTTCTGAACCAGGTAAAGATGACACCAATAGCACAGCAGTGCTCAGTGCCAAACTGGTGGGCAACAGCCTGACCGACAGCAAAGTGCTGTTTAGCCAGCAACCTAAATTTAACAGCAAATACCACTTTGGCGGCCGGCTGGTGCAGGACAACAATGGTGCACTTTTTATTACTTTAGGTGACAGAGGCAGTCGTCGTGAAGACGTACAACCACTGTCCACTCATATCGGCAAAGTGGTCAAAGTAATGCCGGATGGCAGTGCAGCGCCTGGCAATCCTTTTTTGACTGATAAAAACGCCAAAGTTGAAGTTTGGTCCAATGGCCACCGTAATATTCAGGGCGCCACTTTAGACACGCAAGGCCGGCTCTGGACCCACGAACATGGCCCACAAGGTGGCGATGAAATTAATATCACCCAGGCTGCTAAAAATTATGGCTGGCCGCTCATTACATACGGTGAAGAATATGGCGGTGGTGTGATTGGTAAAACCAAAGCCGATGGGCTGGAGCAACCGCTGCATTATTGGGTACCTTCCATTGCACCAAGCGGCATGACCTTTTACCACAAACCACTATTTAACAAGTGGCAGCAAAACCTGCTGGTGGGCTCACTAAAATTTGGTCAGCTGGTACGGCTTGAAATCAAAGACGACAAAGTAGTGCACGAAGAGCGTATCCGCATTGGCAGCAGAGTACGGGATGTGGAAGTAGCACCGGATGGCAGTGTGTATTTATTAACGGATGAAGATAACGGTGCTATTTTACGGCTGACTCCGCAGCCATAACAAAGCGGGGTTATTAAAAGGCCGGTGTCTGCACCGGCTTTTTACTGTTCAGCCGTTGTCGCCTGAACACCTTGCCGGCAAAGAGCGCCAAAATAACAGACAACACCAAACATCCAGCTGCAACACCCTAAAAAACCTGATTGAGGACGGATCTGATGTACCTTGACCGCCAAACCCCGTTAGCCTGGGCACTGTTCCCGCGCACTCAGCGCTGCCCTGTTTTGTTCCCGTTGTTGCCTCTGCTCGCGCTAAGCTGCAGTTTTACACTGAATGCTCAGCAGCAAGCGCCTGCCAAAACTGCAACAACAAGTGAGGAAGAGCAACTGGAACGCTTGGTGGTCAGTGTGCAGCAGCAGGCCAAACCCTGGTTAAGTTCGGTTGCTGCGGTGAGCCGGCTTGAGCTTGACGCCAGCCCGGCACTGGATATTGCGGCTTTACTGAAACAAATGCCGGGGCTACAGGCCGATCAGCGCGCCAATTTTGCGCAGGACAGCCGCATTAGTCTGCGCGGTTTTGGCAGTCGCAGCAGTTTTGGTGTGCGCGGTATTGAAGTATTGTTTGACGGCATTCCCTGGTCAACCAGCGATGGTCAGAGCCAACCCTCCAGTATTCCATTTGAACAACTGAGCGCTGTTGAAGTGCTGCGTGGCCCTTTTGCCGCGCTGTATGGCAATGCCGCCGGTGGGGTGTTAACACTGCAAAGCAACGCACCGATAGCGGGAGCATCGGTGCAATCTCAACAAAGCAGTGATTACCGCCAGCACAGTCTGCAGGCCGGCGACGGTCAGACCGAACTTTATCTGAAAACGCTGGATCACGACGGCTACCGTGCGCATAACAGCGCCGAAAAACGTCAGGCCGCCCTTCGCAGCAGTTATCAGTTTGACAGCGTGGCGCTGAACTTTCGTTACGACTGGAGCGACGATCCGCTGCTGGAAGATCCATTGGGTCTGACCAAAGCTGAGTTTGAGCGGGATCCCAATCAGACTGCAGCTGTTGCCACCTTGTTTAACAGCCGCAAAAGCAGCGCACAGCGCCAGCTCAGCATGACGCTCAGCCCGGATGATGACAACTGGCAAGTGTCGGCCTGGCAGGGCGAGCGTGATATCACCCAGTTTCTTTCTTTTAGCGGGGATGGACCGACAGCGGCCGGTGGTGTGGTGGCGCTGACCCGGCACTATCGCGGTCTCAAAGCCCAGCAGCTGCTGCAATGGAACAACTGGCAACATCAGTTTGTTGCCCAGCTGGAGGAAAATACCGACCAGCGTCAGGGTTATGTCAATCTGCGTGGCATTGCCGGTGACTTACGCCGCGACGAAAGCGGTAAAGTGCAAAACAGCGAAATCGCCTGGCAAAGTGAATACCAGACCGACTTGTTATGGGCACTGCATCTGGGTTCCAGACTCAGCCGCATCAAGTTTAAAGTCGAAGATTATTTTATCAGGCCTGGCAACCCGGACGATGGCGGCCAAAGTAGCGAGCAACTGGCGGCTTTTGCGCTTGGCGCTTCTTACCCATTGACTGAGCAGCTGCATTTTTACGTCAGTAGCGGCCGGGGTTTTGAAACACCAACCCTGACCGAAATGGCTTATCAACCCAATGGCAGTGGTTTAAATCTGGCGTTAAAACCGGCGCGTAACCGCCAGCTGGATTTGGGGCTGAAATGGCTGCAACAACACACCCAGGCCTCACTGGACTGGTTTTATATTCAAAGCCGTGACGAGCTGGTGGTGGCGCAATCGCTGGGCGGACGTACCAGTTATCGTAATGCCGCCAAAACGCAAAGAACAGGCGCTGAAGTCTGGCTGTTACATCGTTTTAGTGAAAAGCTTGAACTGCAATGGAGCAGCACCTTGCTGGATGCCAGTTTTAAAGCCGACAGCAGTGCAGGTAACAATCTGCCTGGTGTTGCCAGGGTGCAACATCAGCTTGGCCTGAGTTATGCCCCTTTTGCCAGCCCCTTCTGGCAGCTCAGTAGTCAGCTCAGTTACCGTGGCAAACTCTGGATTGATGATAACAATAGTATGGCGGCCGATAGCGCCACCCTGTGGGATCTCAAAAGCAGCTGGCAAACCGGGTGGCGGCAAACCAACTGGAGCTGGTGGCTGGCCATCGATAACCTGACCAACCAGGATTATGCCGGCGCTGTGGTGGTGAATCAGGCCAACGGCCGCAGTTTTGAACCCGGTACCCCAAGGCAATTTCAGCTTGGTTTTCGGGTACAACTGCTGACAGACTAGGTTAGATTAGCTGTACCCGTTATACTGGAGCAATGTTGTGATGCCCCGTGCTGCTGTTGTGATGGCCTGCTGGCTTTTTAAGTGAGCTGAGTCAGACTCTAAACAAACAGCAGCCAATGCATGTTCTGGCCGGAGCTTTGTAATGCAGTTCAGACAAAGTTTATTGTTGTTAGCCTCATTTTTGTTGTTGCTCAGTGCCTTCTGTTGCTTGCTGCCGCCTGCTTTTGCCGCAGATAACAGCAGCACGCCCGCTCAGCCTCAGAAACAGCGGGTGCTGAAACTTGGCATGTACCACTCCCCGCCTTATTACCACACTGAAGATGTAAAAAAGCCTACAGGTTTATCGCTGGATATTTTAACGCCGGTGGCAGCAGCACTGGGGTACCGGCTTGAAGTGGTACCTTGCCCTTTCCCGCGCTGCCTGAAAATGACGGCGCAGGGGGAATTGGATTTAGTGGCAGGTTTAATCAATAACCAGGAGCGGGAAAAGTTTTTATATTTTTTATCCCCTCCTATGATGCAGTTTCACTCGGCTTTTGTGTTTTACAGTCGCCCGCAAGCGCCATTTAAGCTGACGCAACTTGCCGATTTAAAAGGCCGGACTGTTGCCGTGATGCGTGACGCTGTGTATTTCCCTGATTTTGATAACAGCCAGATTTTTACCCGGGTGAAAGTGCCCTCTGAGAGCGTGGCTTTGGATATGGTGGCAATGGGCCGGGTGGATTATGCCATTACCGTGGAAAAAACCGCTTTGGGCTCCTTTCACGATGCCGGTTTGCAATTAACGGATCTGCAGCGTCAGCCTTATTTTCAGCAACAGAAAATTGACGGTTACCTGGCGTTTTCCAGGTTGTCGCCCAATTTTGCGATAGCACCACAACTTGAGGCAGAACTGCAATTACAGGCCAGACAAGGCCTGCTTGACAAGCTCTGGGTTAAGTACGGTCTGAGTCACCCCTGAGCCATCAAACTGTTTTTTCCCGAATTCTGCGCCTCAGATGGAACTTCGCAGCCACAGCTCTGCCAAAGAAAACACCTTGCCCCATAAATCCGCTGCCGTAACTTGCAGCAGTTAACTGGCTATCACAAGGTTGTGCTTGATATTCAGGTCAGATCCAAGGCAACATTTACCCTGCCATGGCCTATCCTAGCCTGACTTGAAAACTTTCAGTTGCGGGCAGCCTTTGCCGTCAAGTGGCAACCACAGCAGCAAGGATGCAAGGTAAATGGCGTATCCATCCGGTTTTTGCTGCAGAAACAGCTTTGCAGCTCCGGATACAGATGCAGTAAAAATGGCTGAAAAAAGCCGTACGATCAGAGCAGAGAATTAATGAAGTTTATGTGTGTAAACTGCCGTTGGCTGAAGGCTCTGGGCCTGACAGCCCTGTTAACTTTTCCGGCCCTGGCCAATAACACTCAGTTGCCTGATCTTGGCAGCAACGCATTCTCAACTTTAACACCGGAAAAAGAAAAACAAATCGGCGATGTGATGATGCGCCAGACCCGCTCCAGATTGCCGATAGTCAATGACCCTTTATTGGATGAATACCTGAATAACCTTGGCCAGAGCCTGATTGCCAAGGCTGAAGGTGTTCGTTTTCCATTTCATTTTTATTGGGTCAATGACCCAGACATTAATGCTTTTGCCACTTTAGGTGGTCATATAGCGGCCAATACCGGTACTCTGGCTGTGGCCGAAACCGAAAGTGAATTTGCCTCTGTCATGTCGCATGAAATTGTGCACGTGACACAACGTCATATTGCACGTTCTGTTGAAGCCCGTTCACAGTCAGCGCCGCTGACAATGGCATCAATACTGGGTTCTATTTTGCTGGCGGCGGTAAACCCTGAAGCCGGTATGGCGGGTTTAATGGCGTCACAGGGGGTGGCACAACAATCTGCCATTAACTTTACCCGCAGTAACGAACAGGAAGCTGACCGTATTGGTATTCAGCTTTTGGCAAGTGCAGGTTATGACCCTTATGCCATGCCGGAGTTTTTTAATAAACTCAGTGAAAAAACCCGATTTGCCAACTCTCAGCTGGCGTTTTTGTACACCCACCCGTTGTCCAGAGCAAGGATCAGCGATTCCAGAGTCAGAGCGCAGCAGTTTGAACAAAAATTTGTGCCGGACAGCGCAGACTTTGCCCATATCAAAGCAAGGATTTGGGCCAGATATCAACTGGATAACGCCGCAGCTATTGCCCATTTTCAGAAAAAACTGGCACAGCCTGGCGGTAATACCAAAGCCAATCAATATGGTCTGGCGCTGGCTTTATTTGACAGCAAAGACTATCAGGGTGCCGAACAGTTACTGAGCAAACTCAGGGCCAGCGACGACAAAAACCTGTTTTATTTAGACGCCATGACCGACGTTTATCTGAGCACAAACAGGGTGAAACAGGCGCTGGAAATGCTGGAGCAACAATACCTGCTCAGACCCAATAATCAGGTGATCACCCTTAATTACGCCAACGCGGCGATGCAGGGCAATTCCCACCGGCTGGCGCTGCACTTACTGAAAAACCTGTTGTATTACAAAAACGATAATTTTCTGGCCTATGAAATGCTGACCCAGGCTTACAAAGGTTTGGGTGATATGGCGCGTTATTATGAAGCCCGGGCGGATCTGTATTACCAGATGGCCAATTATCAAAAAGCGATTGACGATATCAATATGGCGCTCAACGAGCTCGGGACGGAAGATCAACTGGAAAACCGCCGGCTTGAAGCCAAGAAAAAAGCACTGCACACTGAATTTAGCCGATTGAAAAAATTAAATTAAAACTAAGCTGAGGACTTGCCCATGCTGACCATTTATCACAACAACCGTTGCTCCAAAAGCCGCGAAGTCTTGTCACTGCTGGAACAGCTGGGCCGCCCATTCCAGGTGGTCAATTACCTGAATGAACCGCTGGACGAAAGTGCATTGCGTACTTTATTAAAACAACTGCAATTGTCCCCACGGGAGCTGCTCAGAAATAAAGAAGAAGAATACAAAAGCATGGGGCTGGATAATGAAAACTTGTCGGACGATATCATTATTCAGGCGATGCTGAGCCAGCCAAAACTGATTGAACGCCCTGTGGTGGTGCATGGCAATAAAGCAGTGATTGCCCGCCCGGCCAGTCGTTTACTGGAATTGTTTTAATGCCGGTGACTGTTTTAGTGTTGTATCACTCCCGCCATGGCTCTGTGGCGGCTTTGGCTGAAAAAATTGCCGTAGGTGTAGAAGCTGCCGGCGCCACTGCTATGCTACGCACGGTACCGGCGCTGCATTTTACGGCAATCGAAGGTGCAGCTCCTGCGCCTCACTTAAGCCGCCATCCGGTGGTCAGCAACGAAGAGCTGGCACAGGTGGATGCGCTGGCAGTCGGTAGCCCGGTGCGATTTGGCCTGATGAGCGCCGAAATGAAAGCATTCTGGGACAACACCAGCGCTTGTTGGTTAAAAGGTACACTGATCGACAAGCCTGCCGGCGTTTTTACCTCTTCTTCATCAATGCATGGTGGCAATGAGGCCACCTTACTGGGTATGATGCTGCCGCTGTTACACCATGGCATGGTGCTGCTCGGCACGCCTTATGATCAACCCGCGTTGCATCAGACCCAAAGTGGCGGTACGCCCTACGGTCCAAGCCATGTTACAGGCCCTGAGCACAGCTCTGTCCTGACAGCCCATGAACAGCAACTGGCTGTTCAGTTTGGTAAACGTTTAGCCCTGGTGGCCGGAAAACTACAATGACCTGGTTGATTGCATCCCATATCCCGCTTGCCCCTCGCACCCGCCGTTATTTGCGGTTAGGACAAGCAGGTTTTTTATCGTTATTTTTGTTGATACCAGCCTGGGTGTTATGGCTGGATCCGCCAGAACTTGGCAGTAGCAGAGTATTGCTGGCCCTGTTGTGGGGACCTTTATGGTTGCCTATGATGGGAATTTTACGCGGTAAGGCTTACACCTTTGCCTGGGCCAATTTTATTGTGATGATTTATTTTGTGCACAGCCTGACCCACCTGTGGATCAGCAGCGGCACTACTTTTTATCTGGCGCTTGCTGAGCTTGCGGCGGCCTGCCTGATGTTCGCCGGTTGTACCTATTACGCTAAGTATCGTGGTCAGGAACTGGGATTAAAGATCCCGAAACTGAAAGATGATCCGGTACGGCAATAATCAGCCCAGTCTGCATCTTGCCGCCGGGCATATGGGGATTGTGTGCAGTTGCATGCAGTAAAATGTCAGTCTGACAGTCTGCTTAAAACAAGGGAGGACAGCTTTTTTATTAAGCGACTTTATATTGCTGATAAAGCCGTTTTGTTCTGACATCAATCTTGTGCTGGTTTTATGATGCGTTTGGCGATGTGCCGGCAGGCAAGTAGGGCCGGATAATAGTTTCAATAAACTGCTGCTGTTGCAGCTTTTCAAAAGCTTGTTTGATAGCCGTCAGATGGCTGGATTTTGGACTGAGCGCACAATATAAACCCGGTGCTTTGGTCCAGAGTGGATCGTAGCTCAGGCTCACGCCAAACTGCTGACGCGCCATCACATAACCATAAGATAAATCCACTGTCATCACTGCATCCAGCCGCCCCTGCGCCAGCCGGGTTAAGTTACTTTCCAGTGAGTGGGCGTCATCCCGCACTAATAATTCTTCGGCAAAAGCCTGTTCCAGCTCGGGATAGACAAAACCGCGGATCGTACCCACTCTTTTGTGAAATAAATCGCTGAGTTGCCGGTTGGGTTTGCTGTCGCTGCGCCGCACTATATATTGCGCCGAATAAAACAAAGGGCCAACCCACTGCAGATCTTTTGGTTTGCTGACCCAGTCCGGGCTGATAAAACAGCCAAGGTCGGCCTTCCCTGACGCAATCCACTGCTCTACTCTGGCGCGGGTTAACGGCAGATAGAGCACAGGCAAAGCGGTAATTTTGCCAACTTCATCAATCAGTTGTTTGCTGATGCCACCACTGAGGCTACCATCCTGCGAAAACATGGCATAAGGCACAGGATTGGTATCACTAACCACGGCTTTAATTTCACTGGCTTGCACCTGTGGGCCCGGTGCCAATGAACTCAGCGCCAATGCAGCACCATACAGCAACGCTGTTTTTACCCTTATTGCTTTTATCAACTGCATATACCTCTGACTACAGACCATCACAACAGAGCCAGCACTGGTAACTGTTGTAAAGGCCAAACCTGAGGTTAACCATAGCAAAAATCACCTTCTGTGACAGTAGTTTTCAATCCGAAATGCAAGGCGCCACGTAATCTGTTACAGCAATCAAAACGTGAACAATGAACGTGGTCTGAAAATGTGGTCTGAGATAGCCTTGTTTCCATTAAGTCAGGTGGTGTTGCCGCAAGGGCAGATGCAACTTCGGGTATTTGAAGCCAGATACATCCGGCTGGTCAAAGAAGCCTGTGCCGGCGTCAGGCCCTTCGCCAGCGCTTTACTAAACCCTTATGTGGCCCAGCAACATCCGGATCGGATCTTTAAAGTTGCAACTTTAGTGAAAGTTACCGACTTTCAGCAGCTGGAAGATGGTTTATTAGGGATCACTATCACCGGCACAGAGCGGGTGCTGATCCAGCAGCGTTTTCAGGAGCCGGATGGCCTGCATGTGGCTAAAGTCAGCGCATTGCCTGCCTGGCCTGAGTTGCCCTTTCAGCACAGAGACCGCCTGATTGCTGCGGAGCTTCAAACCGTATTCCGGCAAAACCCGCAACTTGCGGCTTTGTACCCGGAACCTGTCTGGCATTGCAGCAACTGGCTGGCGCAGCGCTGGCTGGAAATTTTAAATATGCAACCACCGCTGAAGTATCAGCTGATGGCAGCAGCCGATGCCAGTCCGACGCTGGAGGCATTACAGCAATGGCTGGAACCTTGCGCTGACGACTACACAGCAAACAATAAAGATGCTTAGTTAATACCGAGGTATTTATGCACCTGCACACTTAACCGCCAGTTATTGGCCATACAGGCTTCAATGGCGAGTTTAGTGGCTTTGGCTTTTTGGCTAATCGGCTGCAGATAAATATATTTGCCTGTGGTGTTGATGCTCTGCAGCAGCTCTTTAAGCTCTTCTACATGTTTTTCCATCGCCACCGGATGTTTAATTTCGTTGGCCCGCTCCAGACAGCTGGTTAACACCGGATAACCCCCTTTCATATTCACCTTGGGTGACACAGTCACCCAGGTGCTGTCGGGTGCCAGAATTTCAAAAGTACCGGAAGTTTCAATCTGAGTGCTGAACCCCTGCTGATGTAACAGTTCACACAGCGGGTTTAAGTCATACATACAAGGCTCGCCGCCTGTAATTACCACATGACGGGCACGATAACCGCGCTCACGAAACAGTTCAACAATGCCCTTTGCGTCGGTATTTGCCCAATGATCAGAATCGGCTTTTTTTTGTGTCGTCTCTCCCAGCTGTATTAACAAATCAGGATGAATGTCCCAGGTATGTTTGGTATCACACCAGGAGCAACCAACAGGACAACCCTGCAACCGCAGAAAAATGGACGGTGTGCCGGTGTAATTGCCTTCACCCTGAATAGTTTCAAAAATTTCGTTAACTTTATACACGCTGAGTTGATTTCCTTTAGCCCTTGGCGATTATGCAGTACAATGCGCGCCCCAAATTGCTGACCATTATAACGGGAGCTGCAAGAATGCCGCAAAAAGTTTTTGTGATTTATTCCGGTGGCATGGATTCGTTTACCGTGCTGCACAATGCCATTCGTGCCGGCCATCAAGTGTATGCCCTGTCCTTTAACTATGGTCAGCGCCATGTCAAAGAGCTGATTTGTGCACAAAATGTCTGCCAGGAGCTTGGCATTCATCATAAAATTGTTGATATATCAGCAATTAATCAGTTAATTGGCGGCTCATCTCTGACCGATGATATTGAAGTACCTGAAGGCCATTATGCTGCCGATAATATGAAATCAACCGTGGTGCCAAACCGCAATATGATTTTATTAAGTCTGGCGGTGGGTTATGCAGTGTCGCTGGATGCGCAGGCGGTCTATTACGGCGCACATTCGGGTGATCACTTTATTTATCCGGATTGCCGGCCTGAATTTGTGCAAAAAATGCATGATGTTTGCCAAATTGCCAACTACGAGCCGGTGGATATTATCAGCCCTTATCTGCATCAGACCAAAATTGAAATCCTTAAAGATGGTCTTAAGATGGGGCTTGATTACAGCAAAACCTGGACCTGTTATAACGGCCGCGAAAAAGCCTGTGGCAAATGTGGCTCCTGTCAGGAACGGCTGGAAGCTTTTGCATTAAATCAGGTGACAGATCCGCTGCCCTACGAATAAAACCGTACTTGCTGCCCTAAGCGTCTGTCAAAACTATTGGCCGGCGCTTGGTATCGTCTGGATAATGTCTTGATACCCACCCTGCAGCGCCCATTACACCACCAGAGTTTGTGGCACAGATACCGGCGAATACAGGCGAAGCTGCTGATACAAAGCCTTGAGCGCCAAACTGTGTTGATGACGTTGACTTGCCAGATACATTTGGCGTGTCAAACCATGGGCACCGAGCTTTTTCACTACAATCAGCCCCTGACTGACAAAAGGCTCGGCCAGCCAGCCTGGCAGCACTGCAATACCCTCACCAGCGGCCACCAATTGCAACATCTGACTGGCCTGCGCCACTTGCCTGAGTTCACCGCTAAAAGGCGTTTTTTGCAAAAAATGGCGGAATAAATCCTGTCGCTCTGGTTCAATCGGGTACACCAACAACTTTTCTTTAGCCAGATCAGCTGCAGTCACAAACTCCTGTGCCGCCAGACGATGCTCAGGCGCCATAAAAGCAAACAACTCCAGTTCAAATAACGGCTGATAACTCACCTGCTGCTCCAGCCGTCTGTCGGTGGTCAGCACTAAATCCAGTTCATCCCTGAGCATGGCTTCAATAGCATGGTGCTGAATATCGGTTTCAAGGCTGAGCTGAACCTGCGGCCATTGCTGGCGAAATGCTTTTAATGCCGGCAATAACCAATGCACACAGGCATGACACTCCACAGTTAAACGCAGTTGTTGTGCCGGTAACTGACCACTTTTGAGCTGCTGCCAGGCCACATCAAGTTGCGGTAATACAGTAGCGGCCAAATCGAGCAATAATTTGCCCTGAGCGCTAAATTGCACTGGTTGCGACTTACGCACAAACAAACTGGCGCCCAGCATTTGCTCAGCATCTTTAAGTTGATGTGACAAGGCCGACTGGGTGACAAAAAGCCGGCTTGCCGCGCCCTGTAAGGAGCCGGTTTGTTGTAATGCCTGTAAAGTGCGCAGTAGTTTCAGCTCAATCATAATGAATTTTTCTCATGCAACAGAGGCCAGTTATTCAGTTGTGGCGCCACAGCATAACCGGCAAGAATAGACACATCAACATCCAGACGTCCAAATAAGGAAAAGATATGTCAACAACACACAGCCTTGGTTTTCCGCGTATTGGCACTAAACGCCAGTTAAAACGTGCTTTAGAACAATATTGGCAACAAGAGATCAGCCAGGCAGAGCTGGAACAGATCGGCAAAAAACTCAGAGCGCAGCACTGGCAGTTGCAGCAACAGGCCGGTATTGATTTAGTGCCTGTGGGTGACTTTGCTTTTTACGATCATATCCTCAATACCTCGTTATTGTTGGGTGTGGTGCCTAAGCGGCATCAAAGTGCTGATGGCCAGATTGATTTTGACTGTCAGTTTCGTATTGGCCGCGGCCGCGCACCTACTGGCCCGGCGGCAGCTGCCAGCGATATGACCAAATGGTTTAACACCAATTATCACTATCTGGTGCCGGAATTTGACGCCAAGCAACAATTTCAGCTGTCGGATCTGAGCCTGTTCCGGCAGATTGAGGAAGCCAAAGCGCTGGGACTTCATTTTAAGCTGGTGCTGCCAGGCCCTGTCACTTACCTCTATTGCGGCAAAGTGGCTGATGGGGTTGATAAACTTAGCCTGCTGCCGGCATTATTAAAGGGTTATCAGCAGCTGCTGGATGCGCTTAATGCTGCAGGTGTAGAGTGGCTGCAACTTGATGAGCCCGTGCTGGCGCTGGAACTGTCGGCAGCATGGCTCAATGCAATTCAGACCAGTTACCAGAGCCTGCAAAAAGGACAGCTAAAGTTGTTGCTTGCCAGCTATTTTGGCGATATTTCCGCGTATTTACCGCAGCTGGTGGATTTACCCCTCGATGGTATTCATCTGGACTTATCCGCAGAGCAATCCGACCTGGCAGCTGCTGATTTGTTGATCCCACCACACTTTGTGCTTTCGGCTGGCATTATTAATGGCCGTAATATCTGGCGTGCCGATTTAACCAAAGCCTATCAACAACTTAAACCTTTATTTGAGCGCAGAGGCGATAAACTCTGGCTTGGCACCTCCTGCTCTTTATTACATTGCCCGGTAGATTTAACGCTGGAAAAACAGCTGCAACCTGAAGTAAAAAGCTGGTTTGCTTTTGCCCGGCAAAAGTGTGAGGAGCTGAAGTTATTACAACAGGCACTGCAAAGTGGTGATACCGGCGTTATTCGCAGTTACAGCTCGCCGCTGACAGCACGCCAGAATTCGTCGCTGGTGCATAACCCGGCAGTGCAACAAGCCTGCAAGCGCGCCAAGGCCGAAAGTTCAGACCGGGCTTTGCCTTTTTCCGCACGTATCAAACTGCAACAACAACAGCTGCAACTCCCTCTGTTGCCCACCACCACTATTGGCTCATTCCCGCAAAGCAGCGACATCCGCAAGTTACGGCTGGACCTCAAAGCTGGCCGTATCAGCGAGCAGCAGTATCAGCAGCAGATCGAGCAGCAAATTGCCAAAGCCATCACACTGCAGGAACAATTAGGGCTGGATGTACTGGTGCATGGTGAAGCTGAGCGCAACGACATGGTGGAATATTTTGGCGAGCAACTGCAAGGTTATGTGTTTAGTCAATTTGGCTGGGTACAAAGTTACGGCAGCCGCTGTGTCAAACCGCCCATTATTATCGGGGATATCAGCCGCAGCGCGGATATGACTGTCAGCTGGACAAGCTACGCCCAGTCGCTGACCCAAAAGCCGGTCAAAGGCATGCTGACCGGTCCTGTCACAATGCTGGCCTGGTCTTTCCCAAGGGAAGATCTTAGCCGCGCTGATATTGCACTACAGCTTAGTCTGGCACTGGCGGATGAAGTAAAAGCGCTGGAGCAGGCCGGTATTCAGATCATTCAGATTGACGAGCCGGCTTTTCGGGAAGGTTTGCCACTAAAACAAAGCCAGTGGCAGCAGTATCTTGACTGGGCAGTGGATGCCTTTAAAAGATGCAGCAGCAAAGTGCAGCACAGTACACAAATTCACACCCATATGTGTTATTCCGAGTTTAACGACATTATTGCTGCTATTGCCGCTATGGATGCTGATGTGATCACCATTGAAACTTCGCGCTCGAACATGGAGCTACTGGGGGCCTTTGAAGATTTTGCCTATCCAAACCAGATAGGCCCCGGTGTTTATGATATTCACTCGCCCAATGTGCCGCAGCTTGATTGGATCAAACAGTTGATTAATAAAGCGGCCGGCAAACTGCCACTACAACAGCTGTGGGTGAATCCGGATTGTGGCCTGAAAACCCGCAGCTGGCCGGAAGCGGAAGCGGCTCTTGCCCAAATGGTGCAGGCTTGCCGCGAGTTAAGGCAGGAACTGGCTTAAGCGGCTTAGGGCAGTCTCTGTTGCCGGCACAGGCTGTTACTGCAGCGGCCTGTTGCTTCGCAGAGATCCGGGCTGTTGCCCCTTCTATTTATACGCAAAAAAAAGACCGCTGCGGCGGTCTTTTTTTATCAGCAAAACAGCTTAACGAACCGGCAATTCAATTTTGGCAAACATCCGGTCAATCTCTTCCTGATTTCGCAGCATATTGGCTTTTTCCACCACTTCCTTGGTCAGGTGAGGTGCAAAACGTTCAATAAAATCATACATATAAGTACGCAGGAATGAACCTTTGCGAAAGCCGATTTTGGTGGTGGAGGCAGCAAATAAATGGCTGGCATCTATCGACACCAAATCTTTATCCAACTCTTTATCCATCGCCATTGAGGCAATGACACCCACACCTAACCCCAGACGCACATAGGTTTTAATCACGTCGGCATCGGTGGCGGTAAAGACAATTTTTGGCTCCAGGCCTTTTTCGCCAAAAGCACGGTCCAGTTCAGAGCGACCGGTAAAACCAAACACATAAGTCACTATCGGATGTTTGGCCACATCTTCAATTTCAATGCGATGATCCAGCTGCGCCAGCGGATGATCATGGCGCACTATGACACTGCGGTTCCAGTGATAACAAGGCAACATCACTAAATCCGAAAACAAATGCATAGCCTCAGTGGCAATGGCAAAGTCAGCGTCACCACGCGACGCCGCTTCAGAAATTTGCTGTGGTGTGCCCTGATGCATATGCAAAGACACTTTCGGAAACTTCTTGATAAAACCGCCAATCACGTCCGGCAGCGCATAACGGGCCTGGGTATGGGTGGTAGCTATATTCAGTTTGCCCTGATCCGGCAAGGTATGTTCTTTGGCAACCGCTTTGATACTTTCTACTTTTGCCAGAATTTGTTGTGCTATTTCAATCACATCCCGTCCGGCTGGTGTGACGTGGGTTAAATGTTTGCCACTGCGGCCAAACACCTGAATACCCAGTTCATCCTCCAGCATCCGCACTTGTTTACTGATGCCAGGTTGTGAGGTGTACAAACTTTCCGCTGTCGCGGATACGTTAAGATTGTGATTTAACACTTCGACAATATAACGTAACTGTTGTAATTTCATGTGTCAGGCTTCCGTTATTGACATATGATTAGCCATATGCGCGGATGATGTGATTATTCCAGCCAATTCATATTTTGGCGTTTAGTATAACCAATAGTAGCTAAAAACCTGCCCAAGCAGTAGTTCTTTTTACTGACCATGGTGACAAAGCAGCGGTGAAGGATTTTAAATAACGTGGAACAACCGGACATTGATTTTGCCACTGTGCTGGCTTCAGCCGTACATGACATGAAAAACTCACTCTGTATGCTGATCCAGTCGATGGATTTATTACAGCAGGATCTCGCCCCTCATTCGGAAACGGCCAGTCAGGAACTGGCACGCATTCACTACGAAGCCTCGCGGTTAAACAGCAACCTGATGCAGTTATTGTCGTTATATCGTATTGAAAAAGAACAACTTCCGCTGCATCTGGACGAATATTTTGTTGAAGATTTACTGGAAGAAGTGCTGATCAAAAATGAGATGTACAGCCAACAAAAACAAATCGCGGTGCAGCTGGAATCCAGCCACAATCTGTGTTGGTTTTTTGACAACGATTTGGTCGGTAATCTGATTAATGATATGTTTGTCAATGCGTTGCGTTACAGCACGACCCAGCTGTTACTAAAAGCCAGCATAACCGACGATTATCTGTGTATCGAATTACATGATGATGGCGAAGGTTTTCCACAATATATGCTGGAAAATAGCGACAATAGTATGATGCATTTTAATTTATCGGCCGGGCGCACAGGTTTAGGCCTGTTTTTTGCACATCTTATCGCCAAAGCACACCGCAATCAGGGCCGGATTGGCCGGATTGAATTAGCCAACGGTGGTCAGTTTGGTGGTGGGGTTTTCCGGTTGTATCTGCCCTGACGGGCAGCGGAACATTGGTAATTTTGCCAATTTCTGTTTAAGATGCGGATGATAAACCAAGTCAGAGGTTCAGATGGTTTTGACCATGATCATTGTTCTGGTAATAGCATTGGTAGTTTTTGCTGTTATCTCGAACGCCATACAACAACATAAAGAGCGGTTGGCTACGTTAAAACGGGCCGAGTTCTCAAAGTTGCGTGGCATGCTGGAAGATACCGAAGAAATTTTGTTAAACGCGGCAAACGTTCCTCTGACCCCTGCCACCTCACAAATGCTGCTTAAACGTATTGCTTACACACTCAAAGCCATGGTGGAGCTGGAACCTGGTTCCCGCGATTTAAAAAGCCGTCTGGCCGACACCGAAAAAAAGCTTGAGGATATGGGTAGCAATATGCAAGCGCCGAGCGAACATATCACGCTGCCTGATAACGACAAACAAATCATCGGCATGATCCAGGGCATTAAAAAGCTCAGAACTATTTTGCGGGCTGAGCATGCCCGCGGCAATATTGATACCCAGGTGGTGGTGCAGGAAGACAGACGACTGGAAAACCTGCAACTGCGGATTAATGTTGAAAGCCAGATCAAAAGAGGCAATCAGGCCCGCGCCAGTGAAATGCTCGGTTCTGCCCGTCAATGTTATGAAAAAGCACTGATCACTTTATCCAACGCCAGTCATGTTGATGAATATGTCACAGCAAGGCGTAATGAAATGACCTCGTTATTAGCAGAAATTGCCGAAGAGCTGAAAGAAGGTAATTTGCGTGACCGGCAAAAACGTGCCGAAGCGGAAAATAACGACCTCGATGTGTTATTTGCGCCCAAACGCAAATGGTAACAAGCACAGTGCAGTTTTAATCAAAGCTTGCCCTATTATTCTCTGTCCCCTCTGCTCCCCCCTGCTCATTTTAATTAGCACGGCGTTTTTATATTAACCCGGCACTTTCGCAAATATTGCAACCTGATTTTCCGCAGGCAGCTTTCTACTTTTAATAATCTGCAATTAGGGCAAAAAATCGCCATGGGTGTTCTTCACAAACACACGGATAAAACGCTGCTCAAATAAAAAAACCACCTGTTGTGGAGGTGGTTTTTTTGTTGCTATGTCGTAGTTATGCGCTTTGTCAGCTTAAGCTTCGGCTTTACTTTCCTGCCATTTACCGTCTTTAAACCATAAAGACCAGCCTGTTGCTTTGCCGTCTTTTTCCGACATCACATACTGCTGTTTGGTCTTGCGACTCCAGCGCACTATGCTTGGGTTGCCGGCAGGATCTGTGGCCGGTGCCTGGGTCAGATATAAAAACTTCGGCACTAATCTGTCTTTAAAGCGTTGTAATTCAGCCACTAACGGCGCTCTGGTCTCACGTGAGCGCGGGAAAGTAGAGGCAGCCAGGAACAGACCGGCAGCACCATCACGCAGCACAAAATAGGCGTCTGACTTTTCACAAAGCAGTTCAGGTAAGTGCACCGGATCTTCTTTTGGCGGCGCTGCTTCCCCGTTTTTCAGCAGTTTGCGGGTATTTTTACAGTCGCTGTTGGTACAACCAAAATATTTACCAAAACGCCCCGACTTTAATTGCATGTCTGAGCCGCATTTTTCACATTCGATCAGCGGGCCATCGTACCCTTTAATTTTAAAGGCACCACTTTCCACCAGATAACCATCACAGCCTGGGTTATTACCACACACATACAGCTTGCGATGCTCGTCCAGCAGATAAGAATCCATAGCGGTACCACATTTGGCACAACGTTTTTTATGGCGCAGTACCTCAGTTTCCAGCTCATCTTCGTCCGCTACTAACACTGCTTCATCACCAGGGGTTAAATTCATGGTGGTGGTGCAACGTTCTTTGGGCGGCAGGTTATAACCGGAGCAGCCTAAAAACACGCCGGTACTGGCGGTGCGGATCCCCATTTTCCGGCCACAACTCGGGCAGTCAATGTCCGTTAACACAAACTGATTGGTACGCATGCCGCCATGTTCAACATCGGCTTCGGCGGTTTTTAACTTAGTGGAGAAATCGCCGTAGAACTGATCCAGCACCTGGCGCCAGGACAATTCGCCATGGGCAATGTCGTCCAGTTTTAATTCCATATTAGCGGTGAAATCGTAGTTCATCAGATCGCTGAAATTTTCCACCAGCCGGTCTGTCACTATTTCACCCATTTTTTCGGCGTAGAACCTTTTGTTCTCAACCTTGACATAACCACGTTCCTGAATAGTGGAGATAATGGCCGCATAAGTAGAAGGACGGCCAATACCACGTTTTTCCAGCTCTTTGACCAGACTGGCCTCACTAAAACGAGCCGGTGGTTTGGTAAAGTGCTGCGCCGGTAACAGCTGTTCCAGCACCAGCTTTTCACCCACTGTTAAATCAGGTAATTCTCTTTCTTCTTCATCTTTGCGTTTTTGCGCCGGTTGTACCCGGGTCCAACCATCAAAACGCAATACACGGCCTTTGGCTTTGAGCTCAAAGTCGCCGGCCTGG
>FWWM01005373.1_pt1 | contig 28128 bp, 26 predicted proteins | sample 2228351 | NCBI WGS metagenome assembly FWWM01 (sample SAMEA103939774, study PRJEB20133) | metagenome | reverse complement strand
AGGGCGTCCCGTTTGCCTTCGGTGCGCGCCCGCTCCCGGAGGGCCTTGAGCTCGGCCTCGAGGCGCTTAAGCCGCTCGGAGGCCTCCCTTTCCAGGGCCTTTAGCCTCTCCGCCCGCTCCTCCTCCCAAAGGGCCTCCTTTCTGGCGAGCTCCGCCCTTAGGCGCTCCGCCTCGGCCTTTAGGGCCTCCAGGGCCTTCCGCTCCCCTTCCAGGGCAAGCCGTTCCCTCTCCAAGAGCTCCAGGAGGCCCTCCAGCCGCCCCGCCTCGGGGAGGAGGGCCTCGGCCCGGGCCAGGACCCCCTCGGGGAGGCCCAGCCTCCTTGCGATGGCGAAGGCGTAGCTCCGCCCCGGCACCCCCAGGAGCAGGCGGTAGGTGGGGCGGAGGGTCTTCAGGTCAAACTGCATGGAGGCGTTCAGGATCCCCTCCCGCCCTTGGGCGAAGGCCTTGAGGGGGGAGAGGTGGGTGGTGACGGCCCCCTTCACCCCAAGCTCCAGGAGGCGCTCCAGGATGGCCTGGGCGAGGGCGGCCCCCTCCTCGGGATCGGTGCCGCTTCCGAGCTCGTCTATGAGGACGAGGCTTTTCTCCGTGGCCCCCTCCAGGGCCTCCTTGACGCGCACCAGGTGCCCCGCGAAGGTGGAGAGGCTTTCCTGCAGAGACTGCTCGTCCCCGATGTCGGCGAAGATGCGGTCCGGCCACTCCAGGGTGGCTTCCCGGGCGGCCACGAAGAGGCCGGCCTGGGCCATGAGCACCGCAAGGCCCAGGGTTTTGAGGAGGGCGGTCTTCCCCCCCATGTTGGGCCCGGAGATGAGGAGGAGGCGCCTGGCGCCATCCAGGCGGAGGTCGTTGGGGACGGGGTTTTGGATGAGGGGGTGGAAGGCCTCCTTGAGCGCGTACCCCTCGCCGAAGCGGGGGGGCCTAAGCCCCAGGTCCCGGGCCAGGGCGGCCTGGGCCTGGAGGAGGTCCAAAAGGCCCAGGGCCTCGAGGGTTCCCGAAAGCCCCTCGTCCTCCGCCAGGAGGGCGGTGAGCTCGGAGAGGATGCGGGCCACCTCCTCTTCCTCCTGCAACCTTAGGCTTTGCAGGCGGTTGTTGAGCCGCACCACGGAGAAGGGCTCCACGAAGAGGGTGGCCCCGGACTCGGACTCGTCCAGGAGGATGCCGGGCACCTTGTGGGCCATTCCGGCCCGCACGGGGATGCAGTAGCGCTCCCGCCTCAGGGTGATGAACCTTTCCCCGATGGCCTCCTTGTGGGCGTCCATGAGGGCATAGAGCCGGTCCAGGATCTGCTGGCGAAGGGGCCCAAGCTCCCGGCGGATGGCCTTGAGGCGGGGGCTCGCCTCGTCCTTTACCCGGCCCTCCTCGTCGATGGCCCCCCGCACCCGCTTGGTGAAGCGGCCGTGGTCCCCGATGCCCCTGGCCACCGCCCCCAGGCCCTCCAGCCCCTTCAGCTCCTCCCTCAGGGCCTCGGCCTCCTCCAGGGCCTCGGCCGCCAGGAGGAGTTCTTGGCCGGAAAGCCTTCCCCCCCCGAGGGCCTTCTGGTAGGCCGCCCTCAGGCCCCCCGCGTCGGGGAGGCGGTAGGGGTAGGCCAGGGCCTCCTGCGTGAGGCGGTGGCGGCGCTCGGCCTCCTCCCGGGAAAGGGGGAGGAGGGCCAAGGCCCTTTCTTGGCCCAAAGGGGTCTTGGCCCTCTCCGCCAGGAGGGCTAGGACCTTGGGGAACTCCAGGACCTCGAGGACGTCCCGCACAAAGGGCAAGTATAGCTCAAGGCCACCCCGCCCAAGCGAAGGCTTCGGCGGGGGCCTAGGGATTCTGGGAAAGGGCGGGCGCCTTAGTCTTCAAGGTAGGTGTAGCCCTGAAGCTCCCGGGCGTACCGCTCCAGGAAGGCCCCCTTGGCCGCGGGGGAAAGCCGGCTTTGCCGCACCAGCTTCTCCACCCCTAGGGCGAGCTCTCTTGCGGTGAAGCCCATCTTCTCAATGACCTTCTCCGCCGTCTCCCCGGGGACGAAGCGCTCAATGGCGAAGCCCTCCTCCCCCACGGTCACGTGGGCCTCCCCCACCTGGCCGAAGAGGTTGTGGTTGGAGCCCAGCACGTCCTGGTAGGCCCCCACCAGGAAGACCCCCAGGTAGTAGGGCTCCCCCGGGCGCACGGGGTGCACGGGGAGGGTGTGGCGCACATCGTGCAGGTCAATGAAGCGGTCGATTTTCCCGTCGGAGTCGCAGGAGATGTCCACCAGGGTGGCCCTTCGGGTGGGGCGCTCGTCCAGGCGGGAGAGGGGCACGATGGGGAAGAGCTGGTGGATGGCCCAGGCGTCGGGGAGGCTCTGGAAAATGGAGAAGTTGCAGACCAGCTTGTCGGCCAGGAGCTTTTCCAGGTCCTCCAGCTCGTCCGGGGTGTAGGGGAGCTCCTGGGCCAGGGCGTAGACCCGGCGGGCGATGTGGTAGAAGATCTCCTCCGCCAGCGCCCGGTCCCTCAAGGACACCAGGCCCAGGTCGTAGAGGGTCTGGAGGGTTTCCTTGTCGGAGAAGGCGTCGTGGTAGACCTCGCGGAAGTTCTTGGCGGAAAGGCCCTGAAGCCCCTCCCAAAGCTCCTGGACCAGGGGGTGGGCGTCCTCCGGGGGCGGGCTTGGGCGCGCCTCCCCCGGCGGGGTGATGACGTCCGTGACCTCCAGGACCAAGACGCTGTGGTAGGCGGTGAGGGCCCGGCCGGACTCCGTGACCAGGGTGGGGTGGGGCTCCCCCGCGGCCTCCACCACCTCCTTGGTCACGTACACCAGGTCCTCCGCGTACTCGGGCAGGGTGTAGTTGGCCGAGGCGTAGAAGTTGGTCTTGGAGCCGTCGTAGTCCACCGCCAGCCCCCCGCCCAGGTTCAGGTAGCGCACGGGGGCCCCGAGCTTCCGCAGTTGGACGTAGGTCTGGGCCGCCTCCCGCACCGCGGCCTTGATCTTGCGGATGTCCGTCACCTGGCTGCCGATGTGGGCGTGGACCATGACCAGGCTCTGGAGGAGGCCCTCCGCCTTCAGGATCTCCACCGCCTTCAGGATCTCCGGGGTGGTGAGGCCGAACTTGGCGTGCTCCCCGCCGCTGTTCTCCCACTGCCCGGCCCCCTTGGCCTTGAGCTTGTAGCGGATCCCGATCTGGGGCTCCACCCCAAGCTCCCGGGAAAGCCGCACCACCCGGGACAGCTCCGCAAACTTTTCCAGGGTGACCACCACGTTCCGGCCCAGCTTCCTGCCCATGAGGGCCAGGCGGATGAAGTCGTCGTCCTTGAAGCCGTTGGTGGTGATGAGGGCCTCTTCGGAAAGGTCCTGGGCCAGGATGAGGGCCAGCTCGGCCTTGCTCCCCGCCTCGAGGCCGTGGTGGTAGGGCCTCCCCGCGCGGGCCACGGTTTCTAGGACCAGCCGGCGCTGGTTCACCTTCACCGGGTAGACCCCCCGGTAGCCCCCCCCGTAGCCGTACTTCTCCATGGCGCTCCGGAAGGCCTCGTTCAGTTCCCGCACCCGGGCCTCCAGGATCTGGGGGAAGCGGAGGAGCATGGGGAGGGGCCGCCCCTCGTCCCTAAGGGCCTCCACGATCTCCAGCATGCTCGCCGCGGGGCCCTTGGGGCCTAGGGGGGTCACCTCCAGCTCCCCCTCCTCGCCCACCCGGAAAAACCCCGCCCCCCAGTGGGGGACCAGGTAGATCTCCTCAGCCTCTTTGGGGGAAAAGCGCTTGGCCGCCTTCAATCCGGGTCAACCTCCGCTATGAGTGTAGGTCCAGGGGGCGGGTTTGTGAAGTAGGCGAACCCCTCCCCCTCCTCCGGCACCCGTTCGGGGTCCAGGAGGTAGAGGAAAGGTCCCCCTTCCTCGTTCACCAGGGCGTACCCCCGCTTTCGGATGGGCCCCCGGAGGGCTTCCGGGGCCTGGAAGGCGATGGGAGCGCGTCCGAGCTCCCCCTCCACCTCCTCCAAGAGGTCCAGCCAGGCCCCGAAGGCCTCGGGCTCTACCTCGGGCACCAAAAGGCGCACCGCCCCCCTCTTCTCCCCGAAAGCCCGAAAGCGGCGGAGGAAGCGCCTTAAGACCCGCCTTTCCTCCCCCGAGGGGCGGAAGGTGAGGTGCTTGTGGCCAAAGACGCTGAAGCGGAAGCCGGGGGGGGCCAGGGCCCTAAGCCGGGCGATGGTCTTGGGGTCCCCCGCCCGGTGCCACCAGGAGAGCTCCACCGTGGGGAAGGCCTTCCGGTAGGCCCTGAACCCCCCGGGGTAGCCCCGGTAGCCCTTCAGGCCCACCAGGACCATCAGGCCCCTTCCCCCCAGGCCTCGAGGAAGGCCAGGCCCACCCGGGCCATGAGGGGGGTGATGGTGTGCCCCGCCCCCTCCTCCACGAAGCGGGCCAGGCGGCCTTCGGGGTAGTGGGGCCTTAGGGCCTCCACCGTCTTCTCCATGCGCTCCAGGGGGACGATGAGGTCTTTGGTGCCGTGGAGGTGGAGAAGGGGCACCCCCCCGTAGCCCGCGCCCCTTAGGGCCGGGGGGGTTTCGTAGAGGGCCTGCACCCTGGGGTCTTCCAGGACCTGCCCCTTTGGGAGCTTCATGGGGAAGCCGCTTCCGATGAAGGCCAAAGCCGCCCTGGGCCGGAAGCCCTGGGAAAGGAGGAGGTGGGCCACGAAGGCCCCTAAGCTTCCCCCCGCCAGGTACAGGGGGAGGCCGAAACGCCTTTCCGCCTCCTCCGCCACCCTTAGGGCCTCTTCCTTGAACCCCAGGGCCACCTGGTACACCTCCTCCACGTAGCGGGGGCTTTTGGCGGAAGGGGGCGGCCCCTCCCGTTCCCCGTGCCTGGGGGCGTCAAAGGCGAGAAGGGCGAAGCCCCTTTCCGCGTAGCCCGGAAGGAGACCCAGGATATGCTCCTTAGACCCCTGGAGCCCGTGGAGGACGAGGAGGAGGCCCTTGGGGTTTTCCGGCCGCTTTAGGAGGGCGGGAAGCCCTGCGAGGCGGAGGCGTTCTTCCCTCATGTGAAGAGGCTGGAGACCGATTCTCCCCGGTGGATGCGCCAGATGGCCTCGGCGAAGAGGGGGGCCACGGTGAGGGTCTTGAGCTTGGGGCCCTCCTTGGGGAGGCAGGTGTCCGTGGCCGCCACCTCCTTCACGGGGCTCTTGGCGATGCGCTCCAGGGCCGGGCCCACGTAGACCCCGTGGGTGGCGGCGGCGTAGACCTCCTTGGCCCCCGCCTGGAGGAGGGCCTCCACCGCCTCCACCAGGCTGCCTGCGGTGGAGATCTCGTCGTCCACGATGAGGGCCGTCTTGCCCTTCACCTCCCCCACCAGCATCCGCACCCGCACCTCGGTGTCCGAGACCCGCTCCTTGTCAATGAAGGCCAGGGGGAGGCGGAGCCTGCGGGCCAGGGAGCTTGCCCGCTTGATGTCCCCCGCGTCCGGGGCCACCACCACCGCGTTCTCCAGGTCCACCCGGGTGGCGAAGTGGTTGGCGATGACGGGCTCGGCGGAGAGGTGGTCCACGGGCACCTTGAAGAAGCCGTGGACCTGGGGGGAGTGGAGGGTCATGGTGAGGACCCGGTCGGCCCCCGCGGTCTGGAGGAGGTCGGCGATGAGCCGGGCGGCGATGGAGATCCGGGGGGCGTCCTTCTTGTCGCTCCGGGCGTAGGAGAAGTAGGGGATGACCGCGGTGACCCGGGCGGCGCTGGCCCCCTTGGCCGCGTCCACCATCATGAGGAGCTCCATGAGGTGGTCCTGCACCGGGGGGGTGAGGGACTGGACGATGAAGACGTCGCCTTCCCTCAGGCTTTCCTCAAAGCGCACGAAGAGGTTGTCGTTGGCGAAGCGCATCGTGGTGCTCTTCCCCAAGGGCAGGCCCAGGGCGTCGGCGATGGCCTGGGCCAGGGGGCGGTTGGATTGACCGGAAAAGATCAGGAGGGGGCGGTCCATGCCGCCCATCAGGATAGCACGCCCTAAAGGGGGGTGATGGCCTCCTGGAGGGGGGTGGTGACCTCGGGGCCCGTGGGGTGGAGGTAGACGTTCACCTCCGTGCGCACCCCGAACCCCGGCAGGTACACCCCGGGCTCCACGGTGAAGGCCAGCCCCGGCACCAGGGGGCGGAAGTCGTGGGTCTCGAGGTCGTCCAGGTGGGGCCCGGCCCCGTGGACCTCCCGCCCCAGGTTGTGCCCCGTGCGGTGGCGGAGGTAGGCCCCGTACCCTGCCTCCTCCAAGACCTTGCGGCTCACCCGGTCCACCTCAAACCCCCTGGGGTACCGGCCCTCCCTATAGGCCTCCGCCACGAAGCGGATGGCCTCGTCCCGGGCCCGCGCCACCGCGGCGAAGGCCTGGTGGGCGGCCTCGCCCACCCTAAGCCCCGCCATCCAGGTGAGGTCCGCGTAGACCCCCCCGGGCTCCTTGGCCCAAAGGTCCAGGAGGACCACCTCGCCCTCTTCTAGCCGTGCCTCCCCCGGCTCGTGGTGGGGGTTGGCGGCGTTCTTCCCGAAGGCCACCATGGGGGGGTGGTCAAAGACGAGCCCCAGGGCGAGGAGGGTTTCGGCCATGGCCTTTTGGACCTCCTTTTCCGTGGCCTTGGGGTTCTCCTTGAGGAGGCCTAGGGCCCGGTCCCGCGCCCTTAGGAGCCCTTCCACCGCCCGGCGGTGGCTCCTCAAGTCCTCCTCCCCCCAGGTCTGGAAGAGGAGGAGGAGGGGCCAGGAGGAGACCGCCTCCACCCCAAGGGCCCGCAGGAGGTCCAGGGTGCCCCCGTCCACCCGGGAGAGGTAGGGGATGGCCCCCCCGGGCACGTACTCCAGGGCCACCCGCCTTTTCCCCTCCAAAAGCCGGGAGAGCTCTTCCCATAAGCCCCTCCAGGTGTGGTAGGTCCTCCGCGCTCCGGGAAGGGGGGGGAAGAGGCTTTCCTCTATGGCGTGGCAGAGAAGGGCGGGCGCCCCTTCCCGGGGAATGAGGTAGGCGAAGCGGCGGGTGAGGTGGAGATGGGCTAGGCCCAGGGCCTCGAGGGCCAAGGGGTTCCCCCGGCCGAAGCTATAGAGGAGCCACCCGTCCAGGCGCTCTTCCTTCAAGACCTCCTGCACCTTGGCGATGTCCACGCCCCCATCCTAATCCCTATCCCTTTCCGTGAGCCACTTCACCCTTGCTTACCCTTCCCCTGATAATGTGGGGGGTAGGGAGGCGGGTATGGTCCAAGAGACGGTGCTGAGCATCACCCCCCAGGCGGCACAAAAGGCCAAGGAGATCCTGGCCCGCTACGGCAAGGAGCACGCGGCCATCCGGGTCTACATCAAGTCCGGTGGGTGCTCCGGCTTCCAGTACGGCATGGCGGTGGACGAGCGGGAGCTGGAGGGGGACACCTTCGTGGAGATGCACGGGGTACGGCTGGTGGTGGACCCCATGTCCCTCCCCTACCTGGTGGGCTCGGAGATCGACTGGGTGGAAAGCCTCATGGGGGGCGGCTTCACCGTGAACAACCCCAACGCCGCCAGCACCTGCGGGTGCGGCCACTCCTTCCGCACCAAGGACCAGGAGGGCGAGGCCAGGACCTGCGGCCACTAAAGCCTTAGGAAACCCTGAGGGGGGGCTTAAGCCCCCCCTCAGGCCTTTCTTCTTGACCTAAAGGGGCGGAAGCCTATAATAAAGGCGGCCACTAAGGAGTGCCACGAAAGGAGGCGGTATGACGAAAGCAGGTAAGCTGGCTGTACTCGGTCTAACGGCCCTGGGCCTGGCCCTGGCCGGCCCCCAGGACAACAGCCTGGTCATCGGGGCGTCCCAGGAGCCCAGGGTCCTGGCCGGGGACTTCCTCAGCGTCATCAGCAACCAGGCCATCAAGTCCGAAATCGAGGGGTACCTCTTCGCGCCCTTCATCGGCTTCAACGCCGACAGCCAGAACTTCCCCGTGCTGGCCACGGAGGTTCCCACCCAGCGCAACGGGCGCCTGCGGGTGACGGACATCGGCGGGGGCAAGAAGCGGCTGGAGATGGACCTCACCATCCGGCCCGACGCCCGCTGGTCCGATGGCCGCCCCATCACCACCGAGGACGTGCAGTTCTACTTTGAGGTGGGCAAGGCCAAGGGCATGCCCGTCCTCAACCCCGACTACTGGGAGCGGGTGAACCTCCGGGTGCGGGACGCCCGCAACTTCACCGTGATCTTTGAGCCCGCCTACTACTACGACACCTACGGCTCCCCCATCGGCTACGCCCCCAAGCACATCATGGGGCCCGAGTGGGAGAAGGTGAAGGCTCAGGCGGCCCAGCTGAACCCTGACCGGGATGCCGAGCGCCTTAACGAGCTCTACCGCAACTTCTTCCTCAAGTTCTCCACCCCTCAGGCCCTGAACCGGGGGGCCATGGTCTACTCCGGGGCCTTCAAGCTCCGCCGCTGGGTGCCGGGGAACTCCATTGAGATGGAGCGGAACCCCAACTTCCCCATCAAGCCCGAAGGCGGGGAAAGCCGCTACGTCCAGAAGGTCACCTACCGCTTCATCCAGAACACCAACTCCCTCCTGGTGGCGGTGATCGGCGGCTCCATTGACGCCACCTCCAGCGTCTCCCTCACCTTTGACCAGGGCCGCAGCCGCCAGCTCACCTCCCGCGCCCCCGGCCGCTTTGACATCTGGTTCGTCCCCGGGGCCATCTGGGAGCACATCGACATCAACAAGTTTGAGAGCTGCCAGACCGTGCGGGACCTGGGCCTGAACGACGTGCGCACCCGGCAGGCCCTTCTCCACGCCATGAACCGGGAAGGCCTGGTGAAGGCCTTCTTTGACGGCCTCCAGCCCGTGGCCCACACCTGGATCGCCCCCGTGAACCCCCTCTACAACCCCAACGTGAAGAAGTACGAGTTTGACCTGAAGAAGGCGGAGGCCCTCCTGGCGGAGATGGGTTGGCGCAAGGGGCCGGACGGCATCCTCCAGCGCACGGTGGGCGGCCGGACGGTGCGCTTTGAGATTGAGTACGTGACCACCGCGGGCAACGCCATCCGCGAGCGCACCCAGCAGTTCTTCGCCGAGGACCTGAAGAAGATCGGCATCGCCGTCAAGATCAACAACGCCCCCAGCGCCGTGGTCTTCGCCGACGACTACATCCAGCGGGCCAGCGAGTGCAAGTGGACCGGGATGTTCGAGTTCGCCTGGGTCTCCAACCTGCAGGAGGACGGTGGCCTCTTCCAGTACAAGAACCTGAACACCGGGGCCATCCTGGTGCCCACCAAGGAGAACAACTACCAGGGCCAGAACATCGGCGGCTGGCGCAACGACGAGTTTGACCGCCTGACCAGCCAGGGCGTCCTGGAGTTTGACGAGAACCGCAGGAAGCAGCTCTTCGCCCGGGCCCAGGAGATCTGGGCCGAGGAGCTCCCCGCCCTGCCCCTCTACTTCCGCGCCAACCCCTACGTGGTGCGCCAGGGCCTCGTGAACTACGTGGCCAGCGCCTACTCCGGCGGCTACGGCTACCCCGGCTGGAACGCCTGGGAGATCGGCTGGGCCAGCCGCGGCGCCGTGAAGAAGTGGGACCAGGCGAAGTACGCCCTTTCCGTCAAGTAGCCTGGGTTGTATAGTGATGCCCGCTGGGCTTTTAGCCCAGCGGGCTTTTTGGGGCTGAAAAACAGGAGGTACAAAGGTGTTTGCCTACACGGTGCGCAGGCTTTTGCAGATGATCCCCTTGCTCTTTGCGGCCAGCGTGGTGATCTACACCCTGCTGGCCCTGCAACCCGGGGATCCTTTGGAGGAACTGAAGCGGCAGAACCCCCGCATGACCGCCGAGCAGTTTGAGGCCTTGAAGCGGGCTTACGGCCTGGACCAGCCCCTCCATATCCGCTACTTCAAGTGGCTTTCCCGGGCGGTGCGGGGGGATCTTGGTTATAGCCGTACCTACGGCATCCCTGCGGCGGAGTACATCTTCGTGCAGCGCCTGCCCAAGACCCTGATCCTCTCCGGCTTGGCCCTGACCCTGGCCCTGGTGGTGGCCATCCCCGTGGGCGTTTTTTCCGCCGTGCGCCAGTACTCCCTGGCGGACTACGCCATCACCTTTCTCTCCTTCGTGGGGTTTTCCATGCCCGTCTTCTTCCTGGGGATCCTCCTCCTCTACCTTTTCGCCATCGTCCTGCCGGAGCGCATTCCCGGCTTCCCCCAGTTCCCCACCGGGGGCGTGCCCCCCATCCTTTGGGAGGACGTGCGCTCCGGGGCGGTGAGCTTTGGGGCCTTCCTGGGCCAGTGGGCCTGGCACCTGATCCTGCCCGTCCTCACCCTTTCCGCCCTGCAGATGGCCGAGTGGACCCGGTTCATGCGGGCCTCCCTTTTGGAGGTGCTTTCCCAGGACTACATCCGCACCGCCCGGGCCAAGGGGCTTTCCGAACGGGTGGTGCTCTACAAGCATGCCCTCCGGAACGCCCTCATCCCCATCGTGACCCTGGTGGGCCTGGCCATCCCCGGGGTCTTGGGCGGGGCCACCATCACCGAGACCATCTTCAGCTACCCCGGGATGGGCCGGGCCATCTTTGACGCCCTGGTGGAGAAGGACTACAACGTGGCCATGGCGGCCCTGGCCTTCCTGGCCCTCATGACGGCCCTCTTCAACCTGCTGGCCGACCTGGCCTATGCGGTGGTGGACCCCCGCATCCGCTACAGCTAGGAGGAACCCATGGCGACACAAACCGTATCCGCTAAGCCCCGCACCTTCATGGGCCTGTTCTGGCGCCGCTTTAGGCGGCACAAGATGGCCATGGCGGGGCTCATCGTCATCGTCCTGCTCATCCTCATGGCCATCTTCGCCCCCTGGATCGCCCCTTACGACCCCACGGCCCAGCCCACGGGGGAGGACGTGGGCCAGTACTACTTCAACCCCCCATCCCGGGAGCACCTCCTGGGCACGGATGACCTGGGGCGGGATGTGCTTTCCCGCATCATCTACGGTTCCCGCATCTCCCTTTTGGTGGGCTTCGCCGTGGCCTTTTCCAGCGTGATCCTGGGGACCATCATGGGGACCCTGGCGGGCTACTTCGCGGGCCGCCCCCTGCGGTTTTACCTGGGCCCCTTGCGCAAGGAGAAGGAGGGGTTTTACCCCCTTTCCTTTGCCCTTTGGCGGGTCTTCTCCTGGGTGCTCTACTACGGGGTGCTCTACCTGGCCCTCTCCATCGCCTGGGCCTTGGCGAAGGACGGGATCCAGGCGGGGGCCTTGGGCAGCTACCTGGGGTTCGGCCTGGTGCTGGTCCTGGCCCTCTGGGCGGGGTGGTATGGGCTTAAGGGCCAGATCCGCCTGGACCTGGACATCGCCATCAGCCGCCTCATCGACTTCATGCTCACCATCCCCACCCTGCCCCTTCTCCTGGTGCTTTCCGCCCTCCTCCGGGATCCGGGGGTGAAGGTGGGCCAGTGGGCCCAAGGGGTGTTTGGGGATGCTGCAAGCGTGTTCATCATCATCACCATCCTGGTCCTCTTCGGCTGGCTGGGCACCGCCCGGCTGGTGCGGGGGAACATCCTCTCCCTTAGGGAGCAGGACTACGCCACCGCAGCCCAGGCCCTGGGGGCCAGGGACGCCCGCATCATGTTCCGCCACCTGGTGCCCAACACCCTGGCCCCCCTGATCGTCCAGGCCACCTTGCAGATCGGCGGGGCCATCCTGGTGGAGGCAGCCCTTTCCTTCCTGGGCTTTGGCATCCAGCCCCCCGTGGCCACCTGGGGTAACATGCTCACCAACGCCCAGGAGTACATCTTCACCGCCCCCTGGCTGGCCCTGCCTCCGGGGTTCATGATCTTCATCACCGTCCTGGCCTTTAACTACCTGGGGGATGGGCTTAGGGACGCCTTGGACCCCAGGAGCCGGCTCTGAGTACAAAGCTTCGGTGGGAGGTGGGTCTCCTTCACTTTCCGCCGCAGGGGGTTCTATCGGGGTTATAGCTCGTAAGTGGCCTCCACGAAGTAAAGCCCTTGGGGAGGGGCGCTTGGCCCGGCCAGGCGCCTCTCGCCCGTTTCCAGGATGGCCTTTAGGCTCTCCTTGGGCCTCTTTCCCCGGCCGATCTCCACCAGGGTCCCCACCATGCCCCTGACCTGGCCCCTTAGGAAGCTATTCCCCCGGAAGTAGAGGCGCACCTCGAGGCCGACCTCCCCCTCCAGGGCCTCGAGGCGGGCCTCGTAGAGCTCCCTTTCCCCCTGGCGCACCTCCTCCTTGGCGAAGCCCAGGAAGTTGTGCCGGCCCAGGAGGAGGGGAAGGGCTTCCTCCATGGCCCTTAGGTCCAAGGGCCCCTTAAGCCACCAGGCCCGCTGGCGCAGGAGGGGGGAGGGGTGGGGCCTGAGGAGGAGGCGGTAAAGATAGGTGCGGCTTTCGGCGTCCCGCCGGGCGTGGAAGGTGGGGGGCACCTCCCGGGCGGAAAGGGCCTTTAGGTCCTCGGGGAGGAGGCGGTTTAGGGCCTCGGGGATCTTTTCCGTGGGGATGCGCCCTGGGAGGTCAAAGTGGAAGGGCATGGCCAGGGCGTGGACCCCTGCGTCCGTCCGCCCCGCGGCCACCGCCTTGGGGAGGGCCCCGATGGCGGCAAGGGCCTTCTCCAGCTCCCCCTGCACCGTGCGCAGGCCCGCCCGCTGGCGCTGAAGCCCCGCGAACCCACTCCCGTCGTACTCCACCAAAAGGAGGATCCGCCGCACGCCCTCCAATCTACGCCTTTTGCGTGCGCACCGCCTTGGGGGCCTCCCCTTCCAGGACCACCCCGAACCCCTCCACCCTGACCCCCACCGCTTCCCCTTCCCGGTAGGGGCAGCCCGGGGCTTCCTGCACCAGGACCTCCCGGTCGGGGAGGCGCACCCGGTAGGTGAGGTCGTGGCCCTTAAAGGCTCGGGCCACCACCACCCCCCCCACCCCCTCCCCGGGAGGGCTGAGGCGCAGGGCCTCGGGGCGCAAGGAGAGGAGGACGGGCCCGTGGGCGGGCTCCAGGAGGGGCACCCTCCCCAGGCAGGTTTCCGCGTACCGCCCCCGGGCCTCCCCCGGAAGGAGGTTGGTCCGCCCCAGGAACTGGGCCACGAAGGGGGTCTTTGGGCGCAGGTAGACCTCCTCCGGGGTGCCCACCTGCTCCAGCCTCCCTCCCCGCATCACCCCGATCCGGTCGGCGAAGGAAAGGGCCTCCTCCTGGTCGTGGGTGACGAGGAGGGCGGCGGTGCCCGTTTCTTTGAGGATCCGGCGCACCTCCTCCCGGGTGCTCTCCCTCAGCCCCGCGTCCAGGCTGGAGAAGGGCTCGTCCAGGAGGACCAGCTTAGGGCCAGGGGCCAGGGCCCGGGCCAGGGCCACCCGCTGCTGCTGGCCCCCGGAGAGCTCGTGGGGCCTCCGGTCCTTGAAAAGGGTCATCCCCACCCGGTCCAGGGCCTTTAAGGCCTTTTCCAGGCGGTCCTTTCCCTTAAGGCCGAAGGCCACGTTGCCGAGGGCGGTGAGGTGGGGGAAGAGGGCGTAGTCCTGGAAGACGAAGCCGATGCCCCTTTTCTCCGGGGGGAGGTGGGTGATGTCCTTCCCCTCCAGGAGGACCCATCCCCCCTCGGGGGCCTCGAGGCCCGCCACCACCCGGAGAAGGGTGGTCTTCCCGCACCCCGAGGGCCCCAGGAGGGCCAGGATCTCCCCCGGGTAGAGGGCCAGGTTCACCCCCTTCAGGACCTCTAGCCCCCCGAAGCGCTTTTGAATGCCCTCCAGTTCTAGTAGCGGCGCTCGCTCCAAAGCAACACCCCCACGAAGGCCGCGGAGAGGAGGAGGATGAAGAGGGCGAAGGGCGCGGCCTCGGCGAACATGGCTTCCTGAGTGTAGCTGAAAACCCGGGTGGAAAGGGTGCTGTAGCCCATGGGGGCCAGGAGAAGGGTGATGGGGAGCTCCTTCACCGCCCCGATGAAGGCCAGGGCCCCCGCGGCCACCGCCCCCCGCCAGAGGAGGGGGAAGGTGACCCGGAAGAAGGCCCCCGTGGGGGTTTCCCCTAGGGTCCTGGCGGCCTCCTCCAGCCTCCTTGGCACCTGGTAAAGCGCCCCCCGCACGGGGCCTAAGGCCTCTGCCAGGAAGTGGAAGGCCAGGACGAGGACGAGAAGGGGCAGGGTGCCGTAGAGGAAGGGGACCGCGCGCAGGCTGAAGAAGATCCAGGCCAGGGCGAAGGCCAGGGGGGGGATGGTGTACCCCAGGTAGGCCAGGCGCTCCAGGGTCTGGGAGGCCGGGGAGGGCTGGCGCACCCTCAGGTAGGCGATGGGGAGGGCCATCCCCACCGCCAGGAGGGCGGCGGGCAGGGCCACCAGGGCGGAGTGCCAGAAGGCCTCCTGCAGGCCCACCAGGCCCCCAGCGGGGAAACGGCTCGCCAGGTGGAAAAGGGCGAAGAGGGGGAAAAGCAGGGCCAGGAGGAGGGGCAGGAGGAGGAGGGCGTAGGCCAGGGGCCGGAAGGCCCCTAAGGAGAGGGGCCTTCCCTTGCTCCCCAGGCCCTTCCCCGAGCGGGCCAGGTGGAGCCGCCTCAAAAGGAGCCCCTCCAGGAGGAGGAGCCCGCCCGTGAGGAGGAGGAGGAAGAGGGCCAGCCAGGCGGCGTAGGTCCGGTCAAAGGCCGCGTTGTACTGGAGGTAGATGGCGTAGGAGAAGGTCTCGTAGCGGAGGAGGCTCACCGTGCCGAAGTCCCCCACCACGTGCAGGGCCACCACCAGGGCCCCGGAAAGGAAGGCGGGAAAGAGCTGGGGCAGGGTCACCTGGAAGAAGGCCCGCAACGGGGTTTTGCCCAGGGTTCTCGCCGCCTCCTCCAGGCCCGGGTCCAGGCCCAAAAAGGCCGCCCTGAGGGCCAGGAAGAGGTAGGGGTAGGTGGTGAAGCCCAGGACCAGGACCGCCCCCCAGTACCCCTCGAGGCGGGGCAGGGGGAGCACCCCCCCAGGCCCCGTGGCCGCCAGGAGGACGTAGGCCCCCACGTACCCCGGCACCGCCAGGGGCAGGGCCAGGAGGGTGGCCCAGAGGCGCTTCCCCCTAAGGTCCGTGCGGGTGGTGAGGAAGGCCAGGGGCAGGGCCAGGAGGGTGGCGAGGAGGAGGACCCCCAGGAGGAGGGCCAGGGTGTTGAGGAGGAGCTCCAGGTTCTTGGGCCGAAGGAGGATCTCAAAAAAGGCCTTGGGCTCGGCCTCCAGGGCCCTTAAGAGGAGGTAGAGGAGGGGGAGCACCACCCCGCCCCCCGTGAGGAGGGCGGGGAGGAGGAAGGGGAGGAGCCCCGGGAGCTGATGGCGGACGCGAACCAGGGTCATCCCGGGGCCACCTCCCTTAGAGAACCCCGAGCTCCCGGAGGAGCCTCAGGGCCCGGTCCAGGTCCAGCTTCTCAAAGTCCAGCCTGGGCGTCTTCCTGAGGGCCTCCTCCAGGGAAAGGAGCCTGGGGTCCGGCACCACCCCCTTCACCAGGGGGTACTCCCCCACGTTGCCCACGAAGTACTGCTGGGCCTTGGGGGAGAGGAGGTAGGTGAGGAAGCGGGTGGCCGCGGAGAGGTTCTTGCCCGTCTTCAGGATCCCCGCCCCCGTCACCAGGGCCAGGTTGCCCGCGTCCCCGTCCTTGAAGTGGTGGACCCCAAAGGTGTAGCCCGCCCGCTGGAAGCGGAGGACGTAGTAGTGGTTGGTGGAGCCGAGGTCCACCTCCCCCGCGCGGATGGCGTCCAGCATGGCGGGGTTGGAGGCGTAGCTCTTGGGGGAGAGGGCCTTCATCTCCTGGAGCCACCGGCGGGCGGCCTCTTCCCCATGGAGCAGGATCATCCCCGCCACCATGTCCTGGAAGCTGGAGTAAGTGGGGGTCCAGCCCACCTTGAGCCCCTTCTCCCGGGCGAAGCGGGGGAGGTCTAGGATGCTTTGGGGCAGCTCCTCCGCCTTGACCTTGGCGGGGTTATAGGCCAGGATCCGCAGGCGCAGGGTGACGGGCACCCAGGTCTTGGAAGCCGGCACGAAGCCCACGGGCACCTTCAGGAGGCTTTCCCCCAAAGGCCTTAGGAGGCCCCGCTCCGCCGCCTGGCCTAAGGCGCCCGAGGTGTTGGCCCAGAAGATGTCCGCGGGGGAGCGGCTCCCCTCCTCCTGGAGGGTGGCCAGGATCTGGGCGTCGGTGCCGTAGCGCACCTGGACTCGGATGCCCGTGTCCTGCTCAAACTGCTTCACCAGGGGCTCCACCAGGCTCTGCCCCCGCCCACTGTAGACCGTAAGGGTTTGCTGGGCCATCCCGAGGCCCAGGGCCATTAGACCGATAAGGGGTAGGACTCGCTTCACCGGTTCACCTCCAGAAGGAGGGCACCCTCCGCCCCCAAGTCTAGGGGGGTGGGGGGATAATGTCAAGTATTCCGCTCGGATTTCTTGTATTTAGAAGTGATAATCGTTTGCAACCAGGGGAGGAAGCCGGTGAGGTCCCGGGGTGGGGGCGGGGCGGGCGCGGTGGAGACCAGGGGCACGGGGTTCAGGGTGTGGTGGGGGTGCCAAGGCTCCTCGGCGTTGCCGTGGTCGGATACGAGGAGGAGTTCCCCGCCTGCTTCCAGAAAGCTTTCCATAAAAAGCCCCAGTTCTTGGAAGCACCGGGGCAGGGTTTCCGGGGCCCGGTGGGCGGCCAGGTCCAGGGCCCAGTACTCCAGCACCACCAGGGGGAAGTCCCGGGCCAGGCGGGCCGCTTTCTTCCCCCAGGCCACGGGGTCTTCCAGAAGGGGGGAGAGGGCCAGGGGGTGGCCCAGGGGGAGGAGGGGGAGGCCCGCCAGGTGGGCGGAGAGGGCGAAGGCGGAAAGGCGGAGCCGCTTGGGGTCTAGGGCCTGTTTTAGGTACTCCTCCCGGTAGCCGTTGGCGTGGAGGACGGGAAGACCCTCTTCTTTGGCCCAGGCGTAGAGGCTCCGCTTTAGGAGGGGCCTGAGGCTCGGGGCGGGGTAGGGCCCCTGGTGGCGCCCGAGGAGGCGGGGGGCGTTCACGCCCGTAAGGAGGGCCGTCTGCCCCGTGCCCGACTGGGGCAGGCCCTCCACCCCCAAGGTGGCGTCCAGAGGCTGGGGCTTTAAGGCGAGGAGGAGGGGGAAAAGCTCTTCCAAGGCCCCGCCCAGCCCCAGGCCGTCCACGAAGAGGAGGAGCACCCCTTCATCCTAAGGCTAGACTGGGGGTGTGCGCGGGTACGGCTTCCTGGTGGCCCTTCCCCTACTCCTCCTGTGGGGGGTGGCCCTTTGGCTCTACCCCAGGCTTCCCGAGCCCCTGCCCGTCCACTGGAACCTCTGGGGGGAGCCCGACCGCTTCGGAAGCTGCCTCGAGGCCCTCTTCCTCTTCCCCTTGGCCATGACGGCCCTTCTTCCCCCCTTGGCCCTCCTTCCCCGGCTGGACCCTAAGGGCAAGGGGCTGGAGGGGCTTATGGTGGGCCTGGCCTGGTTTTTCTTCTTCCTCTACCTGGCCTTCGTGGGGGTTTATGCGGGCTGGTGGGCGGAGCCTCCCCTTTTCCGCGTGGCGGGGCTTTTCTTCCTCTTCCTGGCCCTTTACCTTCCCCGGATTCCCCAGAACCCCTTTGCCGGGGTGCGCACCCCCTGGACCCTGGGAGACCCCGGGGTGTGGCGGCGGGTCCACCGGGCCCCGGCCTGGGGGCTTGGGGCCTTGGGGGGGGTGGCCCTTTTCCTGCCCCCGAGGGGCCTGGGGCTTCTCCTTTTGGTTTCCCTTTTCCTGGTCCTCTACTCCTACGCTCTTGGGAAACGTAAGGCGGGGCAGGATTAGAGCGGAAGGCCCTTTTAAAGTGGGAGCCGGAGGTCCTTATGCCGGTACGAAAGGCCAGCGCGGTATGGGAAGGCGGGTTGCGCACGGGCAAGGGCTCCATGCGGCTAGAGAGCCAGGCCTTTGAGGGGCCCTACTCCTTCCCCTCCCGGTTTGAAGAGGGGGCGGGCACCAACCCCGAGGAGCTCATCGCCGCGGCCCACGCGGGCTGCTTCTCCATGGCCCTCTCCGCCGCTTTGGAGCGGGCGGGCTACTCCCCCAAGCGGGTTGCCACCCAGGCCCACGTGCACCTGGAGATGGTGGAGGGGCGGTTCACCATTACCCGCATAGACCTGGTCACGGAGGCCGAGGTGCCGGGGATCGCCCCGGAAGAGTTCTTGCGCATCGCCGAGGAGGCCAAGGCGGGCTGTCCCGTCTCCCGGGCCCTGGCCGGGGTGGGGGAGATCCGCCTTACGGCCCGGCTTGTCTAATCCCCCTTAAGGAGCAGGCGGCCGCAGGTGGGGCAGCGCACCACCTGCCCCTGCACCACCTTCTGGGCCACGTGGGTGGGCAGGACCACGTTGCATCCCTCGCAGCGGAAGGCGTTCCCCTGCCTTTGCATGCGCACGATGCCCATGCCCTTCCGGGCCCGGCGGATGGCCTCGTACTCCTTGAGGAGGGCCTGGGGGATGCCCTGGGCCATGGCCTGCCGCTCCTCCTCCTTGAGGGCGATGACCCCCTTAAGCCCCTCCACCCGCCGGGCGTTCTCCTCCAGGAGGGCTTCCAGGCGGGGCCGGATCTGGGAAAGGGCTTCCTCCACCTGGGCGATCTCCGCCTCGAGGCTCTCCATGGCCTCCATGAGGGGGGTGGAGAGCTCCAAAAGCTCGCGGATGCGGTCCCGGATCTGCTGGATGCGGTTCTCGTACTGGGTCTGCTCCTTGGCGCTTTGGGCCTGGCGCTGCTCGGCCTCGGCCTGCTTCTCCTTGGCGGTGAGGTCCTCCAGGTCCAGGCTGTGGCGGTTGTACTCCTTCTGCAGCTCCGCCTGCCTCTCCAGAAGCTCCGCCAACCGCTCCTCCAGGGCCTCCACCTGGGTTCGCACGGAAAGGAGCTCCTGGGGCAGGGCCTCCGCCTCCTCCTTTAGCCGGTCCAGCTCCAGGTCCTTTTCCTGAAGGCCGTAAAGGGCCTTGAGCGCTTCCAGCTGTCCCTTTTGGGGAGCGTCCGCCCCGTTCACGCTTCCCATTCTAACCCCATCAGGAAGGGGTTCGTCTGGGCCTCGAGGCCCAGGGTGGTCTCCGGCCCGTGCCCCGGCAGGATGCGCGTTTCGGGGGGAAGGGTCAAAAGCCGCTTTAGGGAGCGGAAAAGGGCCTTGGGGTCCGCCCCCGGCAGGTCGTAGCGGCCGATGCTCCCCCGGAAGAGAAGGTCCCCCGAGAGGGCCAGAGGGGGGTCCGGGTGCAGGAAGGCCACGTGCCCCGGGCTATGCCCGGGCAGGTGCCAGACGGTGAACCCGAAAAGCCGCATCCCCTCCTCCAGGGGCTTTACGGGAAGGGGGGGCTTGGGGATGGAAAACCCCCAAAGGGCCGCGGCCTCCTCCGCCCGTTCGTAAAGGGGCAGGTCCAGGGGGTGGAGGTAGACGGGAAGGTCCAGGGCCTCCACCAAAGGGGCCACCGCCCCCAGGTGGTCAAAGTGGGCGTGGGTGAGGAGGATGGCCTTGGGGGTGAGCCCAAGTTTCTGGGCGAGGTCCAGGATCCTTTGCGCCTCGTCCCCGGGGTCTATCAGCGCCGCCCCTTCCGGGGTTTCCACCAGGTAGGCGTTTTCCCCCAAGGGGCCCACGGTGAGGCGGTAGGCCCTCATGGCTCGGTGGGAAGGCCCTCCTGGAGCCACTCGTGCATGGAGCCCAGGTAGTTTCGCGCCCGCACCCCCAGGCTCCTCAGGATGAAGAAGGCCACCGCGCTCCGGGCCCCGGAGTGGCAGTAGACCCCCACCTCCTCCCCCGGCTCCAGGCCCAGCTTCTCCAGGAGCCCGTCTGGGCTAAGGAAAAGCTCTAAGGGGGCGCTCCGGCTCCCCGGGATCCGCCCCCCCCGGGGGCAGCAGGGGGGGTGGACCAGGCCCCTATGCTCCTCCGGGCTCCGCACGTCCAGAAGGAGGGGGTGCCGGGCCGCCTCGTCCGCGGTGAGGAGCCAGTCCCGCCGTAGGCGGGCGGTGGTGTCCGTGCGCTCGGGGTGCACCTCCCCCGTTTCCGTGGCCAGGGGCTCCCAGCCCTCCGTCCAAAGCTCCACCTCCAGCCCCCCAAGCCCCAGGAAGAAGGCCGTGCGGCAGAGGCGGCTGGTGAGCCCTTCGTCGTAGAGGACCACGGGGCTTTTGAGCCCCAGACCCTGGAAGAGCTCCGTGAGGCCCTCTTCTAGGGCCTGGAGTTCCGCTTCCTCCCTAAGGCGCAACCGGGGGGCGGAGAGGTCCAGGTGCCGGGCCCCGGGCAGGTGGCCTTGGAGGTAGGCCTCCTTGGGCCGGGTGTCCACCAGCACCCTGTCTTCGGGCAGCTCCATGCCTTGATTATAGGGGGCGCATGGGTAAGCGCATGGGCAGGAGGGTACTTGACAATATCAGGCGCATATGATATAAGCAGGATGGAGGTGATGAACATGACCCTGGTACGTCGGGACGGCCGCGAACTCACGCCCTTCCGGACCTGGGGTCCTTTCTCCCTTCTCGAGGAGGTGAACCGGCTCTTTGAGGAGACCTTGGGCGACCTGGCCCGGCCCGCGGTGGCCTACGTGGCCCCGGCGGACCTCTACGAGACGGACGAGGCCCTGATCCTGGAGATGGCCGTGCCCGGCCTCTCCCCTGAGGACCTGGAGGTGAGCCTCGAGGGCAACAAGCTCACCGTGCGCGGCCAGGTGCGGCCCAGCACGGACGAGAAGGCCCGGCGCTACTACCTCCAGGAGATGGCCCACGGCTCCTTCGTCCGCACCTTCGCCCTGCCCGTGGAGGTGGACGCCAGCGGGGCCAAGGCCGAGTTCCGCCACGGCATCCTCCGCCTCACCATGCCCAAGGTGGCGGAGGCCCGGGCCAAGCGGATCCCCGTGGAGGTGGTCCAGTAAGGGCCTAGGGGAAACCCCCCGCCTCCGGGCGGGGGGTTTAAGCGCTTTTTAGCCCTGGTCTAGGGCCTGTTGCAGGCGCCCTAGGGCCTCCTCCAGCACCTCGGGGTAGGTGGCGAAGTTGAGGCGCACATACGCCCCGTACCCCTCCCCAAAGTTCTCCCCCGAGTTCAGGGCCACCTTGGCCCTTTCCAGGAAGAAGGCCGCGGCCTTGGGGATGGGGGTCTTGAGCCAGGCCAGGTAGGTCCCCTCCGGGGGAAAGTGGCCGAGGCCCACGGCTTTGGCCCAGGCGGCCACCCGGTCGCGGTTGGCCCGGAGTTGCCGCAGGGTTTCCGCAAGCCAGGCCCCCCCCTCCAGGAGGGCGGCCTTCCAGGCGGCCATGGCCAGGACGTTGGGGAAGGTGTGGGGCAGGTGGCGTTTTAGGGCTTCCACCAAGGGTTTGGGTCCGATGGCCGCCCCCATGGGCAGGCCCGCCAGGTTGTAGGCCTTGCCCGGGCCCACCAGGGTGAGGGTCCTTTCGGGGAGGAAGCGGGCCAGGGGGGTGTGGGGCCTCTCGTAGGTGAGGGGGGCGTGGAGCTCGTCGGAGACCACGATGAGGTCGTGCTTGCGGGCGATGTGGGCGATGGCCTCCAGCTCCTCCTCGGTGAAGACCCGGCCCGTGGGGTTTTGCGGGTGGCAGAAGAGGAGGAGCCTCGAGGCGTAGGCCAGCCTTTCCAGGCCCTGGAGGTCCAGCCGCCACCCCGCCTCCGTTTCCCTTAGGGGGTTGGCGAGAAGGGTGCGCTTCTGCTCCCGGATGGCGGCGAGGAAGGGGGGGTAGATGGGCACCTGGGTGAGGACCCCCTGCCCGGGGGCGGTGAAGGCGGCCACCGCGGCGTAGAGCCCCACCACCACCCCAGGCATGAAGACGAGCTCCCCTTCCAGCCCCGCCCTTTCCAGGATGAGCCCCCTAAGCTCCCCATCCCCCTCCCTGGGGGGGTAGCCCAAAAACCCCTCCGCCCGCTCCTTCAAGGCCTTCTGGATGGGCTCGGCCACGGGGAAGTCCATGTCCGCCACCCAGAGGGGCAGGACCCCCTCGGGGTAGGCGCTCCACTTCAAGGAGTCCCGGCGCGGGGGAAGCCTCATGGGGTCATCTTACTAGGTGTGGTCCTGGACCACCCTAAGGCCCAAGGCCTTTAGGCGCTCCACCAGGCCCCGCACCGCCCCCTTCACCCCCTCGGTGATGAGGGGGTGGCCGAAGCGGCTCACCCCGGCGTAGACCCCGTGGGCGCTCCTCCTTACCTCCAGAAGGAGGTCCTGGGTGAGGTCCTCCTCCTCCACGTGGGCCAGCACGTAAAACCCCTCCTCGTCCTTAAGGGCCTTTAGGAGCACCGCCACCCCCCCTTCCAGGGGGAGGACGGTCTTGGAAAGGGGCAGGTGTTCCGGTAAGGGGCCTTCCAGAAGGGCGTGGGCCATGGGGTACCTCCTTAGGGGGGGCCAGGGGGCGTGGTCCTCGGCCTCTTTGGTGAAGACCGCGTGGAAGAAGGGGCGGCCTTCTCCCTTCCACTTCTCCGCGTACTTGGTCGTGAGGTGGAGGGGCGGGGGCGGGGGGGTTTCCACCCGGTAAAGCCCCGTGGACAGGGCCTCCTCCAGGGCGAAGCGGAAGTATCCCTCGTGGTCCGTGGTGAGAAGGAGCCTCCCCCCTTCCACCAGCCTGGTGGAAAGCTTACGGAAAAACCCCCTCTGGAGGAGGCGGTTTTCCTGGTGGCGCTTCTTGGGCCAGGGGTCCGGGAAGTTGACGATGACCTCTAAGACGCTCCTCGGGGGCACCAGGTTTCTCAGAGCAAAGGCCCCTTCCCCGTGGTAGATGCGGACGTTTTCCACCCCTTCCCGCCGGAAGCGCCTTAGGGCCCTAACCACGCTCCCCGAAGAGACCTCCGCCCCCAGGACGAGCCTTTCCGGGTGAAGCTTGGCGTAGAGGGCGGTGAAGCGCCCGTCCCCAAACCCCACCTCCACCACCAAAGGCCCTGCCCGGCCGAAAAGGCCTTCGGGGGGTGGGGGAAGGTCTTTGAGGAGGGCGGGGCGCACCAACACGAAAGGCCATTCTAGCAAACTTTCAAGGGTTTTTCACAGGACGTGTCTATCCTACATGGTAGGAGGCGGGTTTTATGGCTTTGGTTGGCAACTTCAAGGATTTGCCCCTGGATGAACTCCTGCAGGCCTTGGGCCACAAGGAGGGGGCGCTGGAGATTTGGAACGTGAAGGGGGTACCCGCCACCACCCTCTACCTCAAGCCGGGCTACCTCCGCTCCCTAGACCAGAAGGGGAAGCCCCTTCCCCCCTTGGCCGCCAAGGCGGTGCTCCAGGCCCTCCTCAGGGCCCGGGAGGGGAGCTTTGAGTTCATCCCCCAGGCCAGGCCACCTCACAGGCACCGCCTGAACTGGCCCCTGGACCGGGCCCTCCTCAGCCTGGTGACCCTCACGGACGAGCTGGAGCGCGCCCGGGATACGCTTCCCCCCAAGGAGGCCCGCTTCCAGCTTAGCCCGGATGGGGTGGGCCCCTTTCCCGCCCAGGTCCCCTGCCGGGACCTCCTGAAGGCCGCGGGGGACCTCCTGGCCCGGAGGGCCTCGGTGGGGGAGATCGCCGAAAGGCTCGGCCTTCCCTGGGACTACGTGGCCTTCTGCCTGCACCGCCTGGCCTCCGCGGGGGCGGTGCGCCCCACGGTGGGGAGGTAAGGGATGCGGGTTCTGGTGGTGGACGACGAGCCCACGCAGCGCCTTCTCCTCATGCGGGCCCTGGCCCCCTTGGGGGTGGAGGTAGCGGAGGCCAGGAACGGGAAGGAGGCCCTGGACCTCTTGGGAGAGAAGGCGTTCCATCTGGTCCTCACCGACCTCCACATGCCCGTGATGGACGGCCTCGAGCTCATCCGGGCGGTGAAGGCCCAGGATCCTCTCCTGCCCGTCGTTCTCCTCACCGCGGATGGGGAGCGGGAGACCCGCCTGAAGGGCCTCGAGGCGGGGGCGGACGACTTCCTAAACCGCCCCCTGGACCTGGCCGAGCTCCGCCTAAGGGTGAAGGGCCAGCTGGAAAGGCGGCGGCTGCAGGAGGAGGTGGAGGAGCTGGAAAAGACCCTTCTCGTCCTCATGCGGGCGGTGGAGGCCAAGGACGCCTACACCGCGGGCCACGGGGAGCGGGTGGCCCGGTATGCCCTCTGGACCGGGGAGGAGCTTGGGGCTTCCCCAGAGGAGCTTAAGGACCTCAAGATGGGGGCCCTGCTTCACGACATCGGCAAGATCGCCATCCCCGACCACATCCTGCGGGGGGACTACCCCCTTACGGAGGCGGAGTGGGCCTTCATCCGCCGGCACCCCGAGGTGGGGGACGAGATCCTAAAGCCCCTCCGGGCCCACCCCCGCCTACGGCCCTACGTGCGCTGGCACCACGAGAAGCCGGACGGCTCCGGCTACCCCGACGGCCTCACCGAGGTGCCCCTTTTGGTGCAGGCCCTCTCCGCGGCGGACATCTACGATGCCCTCACCAGCGTGCGCGCGTACCGGGAGCCCCTACCCCCGGAGGAGGCCTTGGAGGCCTTGGCCAAGGAGGCCGCCCAGGGCCGCCTGGACAAGGAGGTGGTCCGGGCCTTTAGGAGCGCCCTCCTCCGGAACCGCGCTGGGGTGCTTAGGGGTTGACAAAAGGCCCTCTTTCCCCCTAAATGGGGGCGATGCCGGCTAAACGGGGCCAGTCCAGGCGCAGTGAACCCCAGGGGGGCGGGGGGGTTTTGGTGGTGGTGGAGTCCCCCGCCAAGGCGAGGAGCATCGGCAAGATGCTGGGCCCTGGGTACGAGGTTAGGGCCAGCAAGGGCCACGTGGTGGACCTCCCCGAAAGGACCCTGGGGGTGGACGTGGCGAACAACTTCGCCCCCACCTACGAGGTGAAGAAGGAGAAGAAGGGGGTGGTGGAGGAGCTGAAAAAGGCCGCAAAGGGCAGGCGCCTCCTCATCGCCACCGACCCCGACCGGGAGGGGGAGGCCATCGGCTGGCACATCGCCCGCCTCCTGGGCCGGAATCCGGAAGAGCCCATCCGGGTGGAGTTCCACGAGATCACCCCCAAGGTGGTGCGCCAGGCGGTGGAGGCCCCCAGGCCCATAGACCAGAACCTGGTGGACGCCCAGCAGGCCCGTAGGGTCTTAGACCGGCTCCTGGGCTACAACCTCTCCCCCCTCCTCTCCCAGGCCTTCCGCAAGCGGGCCCTCTCCGCAGGCCGCGTCCAGAGCGTGGCCTTGAGGCTCGTGGTGGAGCGGGAGGAGGAGATCGAGGCCTTCAAGAAGGAGGTCTACTGGCTCCTCCACGGCCGCTTCCAGGCGGAAGGGCAGGACCTTTGGGCTTCCCTTTACGAGGTGGAGGGGAAGCGGCTTTGGACGGGGCAGGGGGAGAAGGAGGGGAGGCTCCACCTGAAGGGGGAGGGGGAGGCCAGGCGGCTTGCGGAGGAAGCCCTGCGCTTCCCCTACCGGGTGGAGCGGGTGGAGGTCAAGGAGCGGCGCAAGGCCCCCCCACCCCCCTTCACCACCTCCACCCTGCAGCAGGCGGCCTCCTCGAGGCTCGGCTACACCGCAAGCCGCACCATGCGCATCGCCCAGCGCCTCTACGAGGGGGTGGACCTGCCCGAGGGCACCGTGGGCCTCATCACCTACATGCGCACGGACTCCGTGCGGGTCTCCCCCGAGGCCTTGGCCTTAGCCCGGGGGGTGATCGGGGAGGTCTTCGGACCGGAGTACCTGCCCGAAAGCCCCAGGGTGTACAGAAACCGCAAGGAGGGGGTGCAGGACGCCCACGAGGCCATCCGCCCCACGGACCCCAGGCGCACCCCCGAGTCCGTCCGGCCCCACCTCTCGGAGGAGGAGTACCGCCTCTACGACCTCATCTGGCGCCGCTTCCTGGCGAGCCAGATGCGGGACGCCCTCTACGAGAGCACGGTGGTCTTCCTGAAGGGGGGGCCTTTCCTCTTCCGGGCCTCGGGCTCGGTGCTAAAGTTTGAGGGCTACCTCAAGGTCTGGGGGCGGGAGGAGGACGAGGAGGAGCCCCCGGTGCCCGCCCTGCCCCAAGGGGCCGAGGCCCGGCTTTTGGAGGTGAAGCCGGAGGAGAAGACCACCGAGCCCCCGCCCCGCTACACCGACGCCACCTTGGTGAAGACCCTGGAGGAGCTGGGCATCGGCCGGCCCTCCACCTACGCCCCCACCCTCGAGACCCTGGAGAAGCGGGGGTATGTGGAAAGGAAGGGCCGCACCCTCCTTCCCACCCCCTTGGGCCGGGAGGTCACGGACTACCTGAGGCGCCACTTCCCCCAGGTGGTGGCCTACGAGTTCACCGCCCGTATGGAGGACCGCCTGGACCAGGTGGAGGAGGGGAAGGCCCCCTGGCCCAAGGTGGTCCTGGAGTTCTACGAGCCCTTCCTGCAGGAGCTCGCCCAGGTGCCCAAGAAGACCTGCCCCAAGTGCGGCCGCCCCCTGGAGCTCAAGGTGAGCCGCTACGGGCAGTTCCTGGGCTGCACGGGCTACCCCGAGTGCACCTACACCGAGCCCTTGGAGGTGGACGAGCCCCTGGAGGAGGCCTGCCCCAAGTGCGGCCGCCCCCTGGTGCGCAAGCGGGGCCGCTACGGGCTTTTCATCGCCTGCACGGGCTACCCGGAGTGCGACTACACCCGGGACGACGCCAAGGTGACCTCCTGGACCTGCCCCAAGTGCGGGGGAAGGGTCTTGGAGAAGCGGAGCCAGCGGGGGAAGGCCTACTACCGCTGCGAGAACAAGGCCTGCGACTTCCTCTCCTTCTACCCCCTTCTCCCCACCCCCTGCCCCGGGTGCGGCTGGCCTTTGGTGAAGAAGGGGGAGGGGGCTTGCATCAACCCCGCCTGCTCCCTCCACGACCCCGCCCTTCTCCCCAAGGAAGCCCCCAAAGGCCAAGGGGGGGCCTCGAGGAAAAAGGGGCTTCCCAAGGGTAAGCCCCAGGACTGGGAGGAGCTTCGGCCCTTCCTTTCCGAGCTTTCCCCGGAGGAACGGGGGGCCTTAGAGGCCCTGGCCCAGGGGAAGGCGTTGGGCGAGGCCGAGGCCAGGCTGGCAAAGAAGGCCCTCTTCAAGCTCCGCATGCGAAAGGGTCGGGCCAAGAAGGAGGCCGTGGCGGGCGCCTGATGGAAAGCTTCAAGCTCCACCTCCTGCGCCTCGCCCGCCAGGGTCCTTTGGAGGTCCCCGGGCTTCCCCTAAAGGCCTACCCCCTGGAGGCCCCCGAGGCGCGCCCCGGCCTCCCCAGGCTCTACTTCCTCCTGGAAGGGGAGCTGGTGATCGACCTCCCTGAGGGGCGCTACCTGCACCTGAAACGGGGGGAGGCCGCCCGGGTCACGGAGCCCCACCGCCTCCTGCCGGTGGAGCGGGCGGTGCTCCTGGAGCTCGTGGGCTAGGCCCCACCAGGTACACCGCCCCCCAGGGGCGGTAGCGGCTTAAGAAGCGTTCCTCCACCCCCCGCCCGTCCCCGTAGCGCACGTAGCGCCTTACCTCCACCACCGCCCCTTCCGCGGCGAAGTCCACCTGCTTCCGGGTTCCTGGGGGGAGGGTGGGGTCCGGGATTTCCTTGGGGGGAAGGGGCGGGGTCCTTTCCAGGAAGATGGGCCCTTTCCAGGCCACGGTCCGGTCCTTGGTGCCGAAGAGGTGAAACCGCAGGGTGTACCCCTGGATGGAGGCCTGCACCCAAAGGGCCCCTGGGGTGTCGTTCACCACCTTAAGGTCCTTGTGGGGCTGGAAGACCGCGGCGTCCAGGCCCGTGGGCCGGTAGTAGGCCACCTGGTAGCTGTGGGCGTGGCGCTCGCGGATGGGAAGGCCCGCAAAGAAGAAGGCCCGGAAGAGGGTGGTGGACACCTGGCACACCCCGCCCCCAAGGCCCTGTTCCGTGCGGTCCCCCACGATGACGAAGGCCTCCTTGAAGCCCCTTTCCTCCGTGATGGGGCCTAGGGCCCGGTTGAAGGAGAAGACCCCTTTGGGGATGAGAAGGCCGTCCAGGAAACCGGCCGCGGTCTTGATGTTGTGGACCCTTTCCGAGCTGGACCCCCTAAAACCCGTCTCCCCCGTGGCCAGGTGCTCCCGTACCCCCTGGGCGTAGAGGTCTCTTAGGCTGGGGCTTGGGAGGGTGTAGCGCACGGGGAGGCGGAAGCTCTTCCTCCCCGCCCTAAGGGCCTCCCGGTAAGCGGCCAGGGCCTCCTCCTCCACGAAGCTCAGGCCCCGCTTCTCCACCCCTTTCCAGCGGTCCTCCTCCAGGATAAAGCGGGGGGGCTTGGGGGGGCGGGCGAGCCGCTTGAGGAGGGTCCTAAGCTCCGCCTCGCTCCCCACGGGGTAGGCCTGGCTCCCCACGTAGGTGCGCAAAGCCCCCTCTTCCAGCACGGTTTCCTCCAGGACCAGGATGGC
>FWWM01005372.1_pt1 | contig 28139 bp, 26 predicted proteins | sample 2228351 | NCBI WGS metagenome assembly FWWM01 (sample SAMEA103939774, study PRJEB20133) | metagenome | reverse complement strand
TTTGGAATCCCCAACAAAGCCGATCTACGGGGTGCACACGGGGTTCGGCGCCCTGTCCAAGGTGCGCATCCCCCTGGAGAAAGCTCGCGAGCTCCAGATCAACATTTTGCGGTCCCACGCCACCGGGGTAGGCGCGCCGCTGCCCGATGTGGCCGTGCGGGCCATGCTCCTATTTCGCCTCAACTCGTTCTTGCAGGGAGCGTCCGGTGTGCGCCCCGAGCTCGTGGAACTGTTGGCGGGCATGCTCAACACGGGCGTGCACCCGGTGGTGCCGGAGCAGGGCTCGGTGGGTTCCTCCGGTGACCTTGTGCCCCTGGCCCACTTGGCGCTGCCCCTCCTCGGAGAGGGCCTGGCACGGTACCAAGGGGAGACGCTACCAGGCCGTGAAGCCCTGGCCCGCGCCGGGCTTCAGCCCTTGGATGCCCTGGCCCCCAAGGAGGGCTTGGCGTTGGTGAACGGCACAGCGTACATGCTGAGCCTGCTTTTCCTGGCCTGGCTTTACGGTTGGCGGGCGTTCCGCGCCGCTTTGGCCACCTCGGCCCTCACCTTCCAAGCCCTGCGCGGCTGCACCGACCCTTTGGACGCCCGCATCCATGCCCTCCGCCCCCACCCCGGCCAGGTCCAGGTCGCGGCCTGGATGCGTGAGCTGCTCTCCCAAAGCGCGCTCACCAACACTTACAATGAAGACGTGCAGGACCCCTATTCCTTGCGGTGCCTCCCGCAAATCCTCGGGCCTGTTTTGGAAACCCTGTGGGCGGTGGAAGCCCGGTTGCGGGTGGAGATGAACGCGGCCACCGACAACCCCCTGGTGTTCCCCGAGGGCGAAGCGCTCTCCGGTGGAAATTTCCACGGCGAAATCCTGGCCTTGGCCGGGGAATGGCTGAGCGTGGCCCTGGCGGAGCTTGGGGCCTCGTGTGAGCGGAGGATGGCGCTGCTTTTGAACGGGGAGGCGCGGGGGCTGCCCGCTTTCTTGAGTCCGGAGCCCGGTCTGCACTCGGGTTTGATGCTTTTGCAGTATACGGCAGCCGCCTTGGCTGCAGAAAACAAGGTCCTGGCCCACCCCGCAGCGGTGGACTCCATTCCCACCTCGGCCGGCAAGGAAGACCACAACTCCATGGGCTCGATTTCGGCTTGGAAGGCGTGGCGGATCGCCCAAAACGTCGTGGCCCAAGTGGCCCTGGAAGCCATCTGCGCCCGGTGGGCCGTGGCCTTGGCCGGGGCAGAAGGCCTTTCCCCTGCGACAAAGCCGTTTTATAGCGCGCTTGCCGAGCTCGTGCCTCCACCAGGTGCAGATCGCTTCTTGGGGGATAGCATTGAGACCATGCGCAACGCCATTCAAGAAGGAAGGTGGGGACCCCGTGGCCTATAAGGCGGGCATCGTCGGTGTGGCGGGCAAGACCAACGTGGGCAAGTCCACGTTCATCAACGCCCTGATGGGCAAAAAAGTGGTGATCGTCTCCGATCGGCCGCAGACCACGCGCAACCAAATCCGCTGCATCCTCACCTTGCCCGAGGCGCAGATCGTGTTCGTGGACACCCCGGGGTTCCATCAACCCGTGAACAAGCTCTCCGCCTACCTCCAGCGCCAGGCGTTCAAAGCCCTCTCCGGATTGGACCTTTTGCTGTATATGGTCGAACCTGCGGGCAAGGTGGAAGACGAAGATCTCCCAGCCCTGGAGCGGGTCAAACACGTGCCCTGTCCCAAAATTCTGGTGGTGAACAAAATGGACCTCGCCAAGGGCAATGCCCTGGAGGAGACGCTGTTGGCCTACGACAAGCTGGGCATCTTCCAAGAGCTTATCCCCATCTCGGCCCTGAAGGGCAAGAACCTGGATCGCGTGCTGGAGTTGATCGTCAAGTACCTACCCGAGGGCCAACCGTTGTACAGCGACGCCACGCTGACCGACCGCCCGCTGGAGTTCGTGGTGGCCGAAATCATCCGCGAAAAGGTGTTTCATTTTACATACCAAGAGATCCCCTACTCGACCGCAGTGGTCGTGGAGAAGATTGAAGAGCGGGAGAACCCGCCCCTGGTGAGCGTGTACGCGACCATTGTGGTGGCCAAAGACTCGCAAAAGGGCATTGTCATCGGCAGCGGAGGATCCAAGCTCAAGGAAATCGGCAGGGCCGCGCGGCTGGAGCTGGAGGCCCTATTCGGCCGCAAGGTGTACTTGGCTCTCCAGGTCAAAGTGCGCCCCAAATGGACCGAGGACGAACGGCAAATCGCCGAACTGGTGGAAGGCTAGCCCCGGTTGCACCCTTAGGGCCATGCAGTATCTTTAACCCGTCTCCCCGAATTGAGCCCGATGACGGTTTTCGGGGGAGGTGTTTTTTCGCCGTGCTAGAGCAAGCCATCGAGCGTGTGGTGATTTCCGCGGAGGAAGTGGCCCGCCGGGTGCGGGAGTTGGGAGCCCAGATTTCCAGCGACTACCGCAACGGGGGGAAAAAGGATCCCCGCCAGCGCCCCTTGCTGGTGGTGGGCATCCTCAAAGGGGCGATGCCGTTCATGGCCGACCTCATCCGCGCCATGGACATCCCGTTGGAGTACGATTTCATGGCCGTCTCCAGCTATGGCAACGGCACAAGCCCTGGCGAGGTGCGGATCCTCAAGGACTTGGATTGTGCCATCGGCCGGCGGGATGTGTTGGTGGTGGAAGATATCGTGGACACCGGCCACACCCTGCAGCACATCCTGGCGGGGCTTTCCGCGCGAGGACCCGCTTCTTTACGCGTTTGCACCCTTTTGGACAAGCCCCACCGGCGGGAAGTGGACGTCCGCGTGGACTACGTGGGGTTCGTGCTCCCGGAAAACCTGTTTGTGGTGGGCTATGGGTTGGATTACGCGGAGCTTTACCGCAACCTCCCATTCATCGGTGTGCTCAAACCCCAATATATCCGTGACGGGTGACGCGCGAATCGAGACGCGCGACAAGAAATGCGTGGCCCAGGTAACATGTGGGAATACCTTGAAGACCGCGGGGAGACGGCTTTGTGGGTTTCAAAAGCGCTGATTCTTCGCCCGTCACGCGTCACTTTTCACAGCTTAACGAGCCATGATCGTTTTAGGGATTGAGACTTCGTGCGATGAGACCGCGGTGGCCGTGGTGGAAGACGGCCACAAGGTGTTGGCCAGCCTGGTTTATTCCCAAACCGAGCTCCACGCCAAGTACGGAGGGGTGGTGCCCGAGGCCGCCTCCCGCGACCACCTGCGTAAGCTGCCCGTTCTTGCGGTGGAAGCGCTGGGCACGGCCGGTGTGGGGTGGTCGGACCTTGGGTTGGTGGGGGTGACGCAGGGGCCCGGGTTGATCGGCCCACTTTTGGTGGGCATCGCCTACGCTGCAGGGGTGGCCTGGGCTCACAACCTCCCATTGGTGGGGGTCAACCACCTGGCCGCACATTTGTTCGCCCACCGCCTGGCTTATCCCGACGTGCCCCCGCCGTTTCTCGGTCTCATCGTCTCCGGTGGGCATACGCTGTTGGTGGCTGTGCCGCGATGGGGGGAGTACAAGGTGGTGGGGGGAACGCGGGACGACGCGGCGGGAGAGGCGCTGGACAAGTTTGGCCGGTTGGTGGGCCTCGGTTATCCCGCCGGGCCCAAAATCGACGCGCTGGCCCAACGAGGCGATCCGCAGGCCGTGCCGTTCCCCCGCCCCATGCTGGAGACAGGCCTGGAGATGAGCTTTGCCGGGCTGAAGACCGCGGCGGTGTACTGGCTGCGCGACCATTCGGCCACGCCACTTCCCGATTTGTGCGCCTCTTATCTGGAGGCGGTGGTGGACCTGCTCACGGAGAAGGCGATCCGCGCCGCGCGGCGGTTCCGGCTGCCGCGCATCGTCGCCGTCGGTGGAGTCGCAGCCAACTCCCGCCTGCGCGAAGTTCTTCCCGAACGGGCCATGGCTCGGGACCTGGAGGTGTACTTCCCTCCTGTAGAACTGTGCACGGACAACGCGGCCATCACAGCCGCTTGCGCCTGGCACCGTTACAACGAGCTGGGCAAAACCGACGGCCTTCGCCTAAGCCCTGATCCCAACTTGCCCTTGGACGGCTGGTCCTAGTCCCGCACGCGGTAGCAAGCCACCCCATGGCCCGGCCGAACCTCCTCCAAGGGAGGATGGGGTTGAGCCTCGCACACGGCCCCTGCTTTGGGGCAGCGGGGGAGGAACCGGCACTGCGGCGGAGGGTTGATGGGAGCTGCGACGTCTCCTTTGATGTTGGGGGGCTCGCGCCGATAAGTTGGGTCAGGGATAGGCACAGCGGAAATGAGGGCTTGCGTGTAGGGGTGAAGCGGGGTTTGCAACACTTCCTCTACGGGCCCCCACTCCACGATCTTTCCCAAGTACATCACGGCCATGCGATCGCACATGTACCGCGCCACGGCCAGGTCGTGGGTGATGTAGATGTAACTGACCCCAAATTCCCGGCGCAGGTTGAGCATGAGGTCCATCACCCCAGCGCGGATGGACACGTCCAGCATCGAGGTCGGTTCGTCCGCCACGACGAATTGGGGGCGGATGATCATGGCCCGGGCAATGGCCACCCGCTGCCGCTGGCCCCCCGACAGCTCATGGGGAAAACGGAACATAAACGTCTCCGGTGGGGTCAGCCCCACGGCGGCGAGCATCTCCGCCACCAGGGCCTCCCGCTCCGCCACTGAACGCGTCTTGCGCAGCATCAATGGCTCAGCGATCGTGTCGTACACCGTAAACCGCGGGTTGAGGGACTCGTAGGGGTCCTGGAAGATCATCTGTACCTTGCTGCGAAACGCACGCAGGGCCTGCCCACGCCGGATCGTCGTGATGTCCACGCCGTCAAGGGTGATCTTCCCTCGGGTGGGGGCAAGAAGCTTCACAATGAGTTTGCCGGTGGTGGTTTTTCCGCAGCCCGACTCCCCCACCAATCCAAAAATCTCCCCGCGGGAAAGGGAGAAACTCACGTCGTCCACAGCGTGGACGAAGTTGCGTACGCGGAAAGTAAACACCCCCTTCTTGACGGGGAAGAGCTTGACCAGCCCTTCGACAGCCAAGCGGCCCGCGGTCATGTCGGCCTCCTTTGAGGATGCCAGCAAGCAACCACGTGTCCAGGCTCTATGAGTTCCACTTGGGGCTCGTCCTTTGTGCACACCTCTGTGGCATAGGGGCAGCGCGGGTGGAAGCGGCAACCCGCGGGTGGGGCCAACAGGTTCGGGGGCTCCCCGGGAAGTTGGGCCAGGGGCCGTTTTTCCCCCTTGATGGAGGGGAAGGCCGACATCAGGGCCAGGGTGTACGGATGGGCTGGGCGCTTGAACACAGTGACCGTATCGGCCATTTCCACCAGCTTCCCCGCGTACATGACCCCGATGCGCTGGGAAACCTCGGCAATGACCGCAATGTCATGGGAAATGTACATCATGGACATGTTGAGCTGGGCGCGCACTTCGTTGATGCGGCGCAAGATGCGATCTTGAACAATCACATCAAGGGCGGTGGTGGGCTCGTCGGCGATGATCAGCTTGGGGTCGCAGGCCAAGGCCATGGCAATGACCGCTCGTTGCTTCATTCCCCCGGAATACTCGTGGGGATAGCGATCCATGAGTTTGGGATCCAAGCCCACGAGTTGATACAACTCGGCCACTTTGGCCCGCGCTTCTTTGGTGGAAATGGGCAGGTGTTGTTGCATGGCCTCGATGATTTGATCGCCCACGCGGTACACGGGGTTGAGGGAGTTCATGGCCGCCTGAAAGACCATGGAGATGCCGCGCCAGCGGACCTTGCGCATCTCCTCCTCCGACAGGCGCAGCAAGTCCACGCCATCGAACAAGATGCCGCCGCCTAAGATGCGCGCGTTGTCCGGCAGCAGGCGCAACAGGGCCATGGCCACGGAGGTCTTCCCACAGCCGGATTCCCCTACCAACCCGATGGCCTCGCCCGGGTCCACAAAGAAAGAGACATCGTCCACAGCGTGGACGGGTCCCATTTTGGTCTGGTAGTGCATGGTCAGGTGGCGGACGTCAAGAAGGGGCATGAGCTTACCTCTTGCGCAGCCGGGGGTTGACCACCGCGTCCAGTCCCCGGCCCACCAGATAGAAGGCGAAGCACAGGAGCGTGATGGCGCCACCGGCGGGCGCCCACAGCCACCAGTATTGACTGAACGCGCCCAAATACCCGGACTCCTGGGCTGTATTGATCATGATGCCCCAGCTCATGCGGATGTCCAGAAAGCCGAAAAACGACAGAACCGCCTCGGTGAAGATAGCCCCCGTGACGTTGAACATCATGTACAAGAACGAAAGGGGCATGATGTTGGGAATGATGTGCCGGCGAATGATCTGCCAAGAGCTGCCCCCGGCCACCTTGGCCGCCTCGATGTACGGCTTGACCTTCACCGTTAACGCCTGGGACTTGAGGATGATGGTGATGCCCCCGAACCCCGACAAAACCCCGATGATGAGGGCCAACCGAATGAGGTTGAGCGGCATAACCCCCCGCAGCACCATGAGCAGGGCGATGAACGGGAAAAGCATCTCCAGGTCGGCCAGACGCATGAACAGCATGTCCACCACGCCACCGAAGTAGGCACAAACCGCGCCGATGATGGTGCCGATGACCACGCTGATGACCGCCGCCGTCACGCCCAACGCAAACTCGGACCGCGTGGAATACATGAGCTGGGAGAGGATGTCGCGACCGATGGGGTCGGTACCCAACGGATGGGCCCAAGAGGGAGGGGCCGGATGCCGGCCCACCAGGCGCGGGTCAAACCCCAAAACGGGATCATAAACGCGCCGCTCCCACACGGTGGCCATGAGAATGGGGTGAACGATCATCATGACCACAAACAGCAAAATGATCGCCAACCCCACAAGACCGATCCGCGATTCCACAAACAGCCCCCAGTTGTGGCGTACGCTGCGCCACCACAGGCGGATTCGCACCTTCCACAGGGGGTCGTGTCGAACGGGCGTGGACGCTACCATGTCAGTAGGAGATGCGCGGGTCCAACACAGCGTAGAGAATGTCGGCCACCAAGTGGGCCACCAACGCCAAAATCCCCGTGAAAATCAAGCACCCCATGGCCAGCGGGAAGTCCTGACTCTGCACCGCACTCACGAACGTCAACCCCATCCCCTTCCAGGAGAACATCGTTTCCGTCACAATGCCCCCGGAGACGATAAACCCAATGGACAGGGTAAAGCTGGTCACCACGGGAAGAAGCGCGGTACGGGCTGCGTGGCGGTCGCGGACCACCCGATCGGGCAACCCCTTGGCCTTGGCCGTGGTCACGTAGTCTTCCCGCAGGACCTCCAGCATGGAGTCCCGCGTGAGCAGCATATCCCCTCCGAAGCCGATGAGGGTGACCGCCAAGACGGGAAGAACCATGTGCTGCACAATATCCCCGACGTAGGGGCCCATTCCCGAAGCCCACCAACCAATCCCAGCCAGGGCTAGACCCAGCAAAAGCAACACGCCCCGTGCAACCCGCCGTGGCCGGGGATGTCCAATCCGCTGGCTCGCCCACCAAGAAAGCACAACCCATGCTCCGTACCCCACCAGCGTGGCCGTCAGCCATACAAACACGGCTTGCGGATCCACGGGAGCCCGGATCCACAGCTGCGGGGTGAGAAATCCTCCGGTTCTAAACCACCCCAAGGTGCTGGAGAACACAAAGAGAAGGACCAGAGCCAGAAGCGGGGTAAAGACGGTGTAGAAGAGCACTCCGCTTACGGTGACCACATAATCGCCCCACTGCCCTCTCCGCCAGGCGATGTAGCGTCCCAGCGGAAATCCCAGGGCAAAGGCGGTGACGGAGGCCACCAGGAACAGCGCCACCGTGCGTGGCAGGCGCTCCTTGATCACGTCCCACACCTCGCGGGGGTAGTAATCGAAGGAAACACCCAAGTTGCCGCGCACCACGTTGCCCAAGTACCGCACATACTGTTCCCATGGGGATCCCGCTAGGCCCAGGCGGAGCTTCAGGGCTTCTTTGGCCTGCGGGGGAATCCGGGGGTTCATCAAAAATTTGTCCATGTAGTCCCCTGGCATGGCTTGGAACAGGACAAACACCACGGTGAGGAACAGGAAAAAGGTGATGACGATTTGCACCAGTCTGCCCGCGATGAACTTCAGCATCCTCGGCTCCTGAGAAACGGATCGGGGGTAGTGGCTATCCTACCCCCGATCCGCCCTCGCGCAAGATTCTATTTCACCGCTTTCACCGTGGTCAGCGGCCACACGAACTGCAAGCCGCCCAACACCTCGGTGTAGGGGAACTCGATCCGGTCCACGCGGTAGGCCTCCACGATGGGGCTGTCGAACAGGATGATGTAGGGCACGTCGCGGGCCAGGATTTCTTGCATGCGGAACACCAGCGGCCGCGCCTCTTCCACCGATTGGGCGGCCAAGAAGGCATCGGCCAGCTCGTCAAACTCGGGGTTGCGGTAACCCGGGGTGTTGAACCCGTCGATGAAGTCCATGGAGGAGTGCCAGAAGTAGTAGAGGTAATCAGGGAACGCCGGGTTGCCCAACGACCAACCGAGGATGTACATGTCGAAGTTGAACCCGTCGGGAGCCCACACCTTGTCCACGATCACGTTGAACCCGGTGAGGTTGGCTTTGATGGGGATCCCGATTTCCCGGGCCCACTGCTCGATGTACAAGGCGAAGGTCGCGCGCAGCGGGTCGTAGCCCGCGCTGGGGGCCAGAAGCTCAAGCTCTGGACAAGGTGTGCCATCGGGGAGCTTGAACCCCCGCGGCGCGGCCACCTGCTGGCCATCGGGAAGGACCCCGACCACGGCCTCGTTGCGCGTGCCGGGGTTGACCACCTTGGGCTCCGCCTCCCACGAGAACCCGGCTTCCTTGAGGATCCGCACGGCCTCTGCAACCCGCTGGGCGCGGGTCATCCCCTGGCCATAGATGACGACATTGGGGTTGTGCCAGAACGGGTTGGACTCAGGGACAGCAGAGTACATGGGGGTGATGATCCCCTGGAAAATGCTGTTGGCCAGGTATTCCCGGTCGATGAGGGTGGCGATGGCCTGGCGGAACGCCAGGTTGTCCATGGGGGTGCGGCGCATGTTGAACGCCAGGTACCGGAAGCCCCACGGCGGGTTGGAGACGATCTGCACGTTGGGGGTTCTCTTCAGCCGATCCTGGAACCCACTGGCCAGCCCCAACGGATTGAGGAAGAACCCGATCTCGCCCTGTTGCAAAGCGAGCACGGCCGCATCCTGGTTGAGGTAGATGGAATACAGAATGCCCTCGATGTACGGTCCTTCCGTGAGGGCGAGCTTGGCTGGACCGGTCACTCCACCGTAGCCGCTGAAGCTGTAGCCCAAGCGCTCGTTGGCGATTGTTACCCCGCCGCCTTCGTAGAACGTCAGCGTCTCGCCCGTGGCGTAGTACGTGGGGTTGGCCGCCACCTCAGCGAACGCACCCGGCTGCCACTGCACGAACTTGTAGCCGCCCAACGTGGGCTCGCCCGTGGGGATCACAGCAAGGAGCGCCCCAGCGGGATCCCCGGTGGCCAACGCCTCCTGGAACTTGGGCTCCCAATAGTTCTTTTGCACGATGGGGCACATCAAGGCGCCGAAGGTCCACTCGCCCAAACCCGGGAGGGACGCGTAGACGAATCTCACGGTGTAGTCGTCCACCTTCTCCACGGCGAGCAGGCTGTCCGGGGCGTAGCTGGGCCAGTTCCCGCCCATGGCTACGGCCATCCGGCCACCCTCCACCTCGGTCAGCAGGAGGTTGAAGGTGAAAACCACGTCATCGGCCGTGAACGGGGTGCCATCGGTCCAGAAGATCCCCTGGCGAAGCTTCACTTCGGCCACATACGTGCCGTCCGCGGTCTCTTCAAAGTTTGAAGGGAAATCTTCCGCCAGGCCGGGGATCCACGTCCAGAACGGAGCCGCCGAGCCGTACAAGGTCCCGTGCTGCCCGCCCAGCACGTAAGCATTCCACACCGTGGCATCCGGTCCGATCCGGGCGAAAATGTTGGTGGTCGTGAGATCTTCGAAAATGCCCACGTTGAGGACCTGGGCCCACGCTGCACCGCCCATCAACGCTGCAAACACCAACGCCAAAATTCTGCGCATCTTTCCTCCTTTCCCAGCTTAACACACTGTTCTTGGGTCTATCCTACTGCTCCCTATACGTCCTCACCGTGCACGCTGCGGACCGATCACCTCCTTTGCGCCAAAGGCTTAGCATTATACCGCAGAACCCAACTCCAGGGTGCCAACCGCCGAGGTTAGACCGTGAGGCGGCCGCGCAGGCGGGGGTCCAGAATGTCCCGCAACGCATCCCCCACCAGGTTCCACGCCAAGGTAAAGAGGAGGATGGCCAGGCTGGGGTACAGCACGATCCACCAGAACTGATGCAGCCGGGGAATCCACGCCCGGGCAAAGGAGAGGATCTGCCCCCAGTCCGCATACCCCACCTCAGCACCCAGGCCGAGGAACGAAAGAGCGGAGAAGCTGATCACGTATGAACCAAGGTCCATGGAGGCCACGACCAAGGTGGGGTAAATGGCGTTGGGCAGGATGTGGCGGAAGATGATGCGCAAATGCCCGGCGCCGGCAGCGCGAGCCGCAGCCACGTAGTCGCGTTCTTTGACGCTTAGAATGTCGCCGCGGATAAGGCGGGCATACCCCATCCAACCAAACATGATGAGGGCGATCATCGCCGTGTACAAGCCCCGGCCCAGTTTGGGTTGAAGCACCGCGGCCATGGTCATGGCGGCCACCAGGAATGGAAACGCGAAGAAGATATCGACAATGCGCATGATGATCTCGTCCACGAAGCGGCCAAAGTAGGCGGCGATGGAGCCAATCAAAAGCCCGATGACCAGCGTAGCCCCAGTAATGTAGATCCCCACTTTGAAGGCCGTGCGCGTGCCCCACACCACCCCATAGTACACATCGTACTGGCCTTCGGTGGTGCCAAACGGCTTCACTTGCGCCAGTTTGACCTGTCGGGTGACGACCTGCCAAATACCGAGGAAGGGGTTGTCCACTCCGGGCGGCGCCGGGGTTGGCGAGTAACCGTGCTGAACAATACGGTAAGGCTCACGGGGCCGCTCCGGGGGGGCCAGCCACGGTGCCGCAATGGCGATGGCGGCAAACATCAAAAGTAAAACGATCCCTATGAGCGAAAGTGGATTGCGCAGGAGCTGTTTGACGGTTCTCATTCGAGCCGAATCCTCGGGTCAATCACCGCGTACAAAATGTCCACCACCAAATTACCCACTACCAGCAAGATCCCGTTGAAGAGTGTGAAACCGAGGACGGTGAGGATGTCCAGCTGAGTGGCCGCGGTGGCCGCCCAGCGTCCCATGCCTGGATAGTTGAACACCGTCTCCGTGATGACCACGCCGTTGAGCAAGCCCACCAGCAGCAACCCACCCATGGTGGCCACAGGGATCATGGCGTTGCGCGCCGCGTGCTTATATACCACCACGCGCTCCTTGAGGCCCTTGGCCCGCGCGGTCATCACGTACTCTTGGCGTAGCGTCTCCAGCATGGAAGAACGCGTAACCCGCAAAAGCAATGCCCACTGGATATAGGAAAGGGTGAGGACCGGCATGACCAAGTGGCGCAGGGCATCGGCAAACACGTCCAAACGGCCGTTCAACAGAGCGTCCACTGTGTACAGCCCAGTGTACTGGCGGAAGGTGCCCGCGATGACCTCGCGCGTGACCCAGTCCGAGATCCGGCCCGGCGGGAACCACTCCAGCATGGCGTAAAACACCATCAGGAGAAGAAGCCCGTACACGAATGAAGGGAAAGACCAACCGACCAAGGCGAACACCCGGGTGGTATGGTCCAAGGGGCGGTTATGGTGCAGAGCTGACAGAATGCCCAACCAAACTCCTACGAAAAGAACAGGGATGGCCGCCCAAAGGGCGAGTTCCGCTGTGGCAGGGAAATAGTGGCCGAGGGCTTCCAGCACCGGTCGTTGAGCAGTTTTGGACCAGCCGAAGTTGCCCCGCACGATTTGGTTGAGCCACCGCCAGTACTGCACGGGGAGGGGGTCGTCGAGGCCGTATTTTTCGATGATGCGCTGCATGGCGTCCGGCGTCTTGGGCACGTCTTTGACGTACAACCCTGCCCTCATCTTGGGGTCCAGCAGGGAAAAAATGCCGAATACGAACAGGGTCACACCCAGCAAGATAACTGGGAGGATCATCAGCCGCCGGACGATAAACGCCAGCATAGCCAGGGCCGTTTATACCTCGACCCGTGGGAAAAAACAAGGGCCGGGGTGGACACCCCGGCCCCCCATTCTTGTGGTCACTCGATCTTGCAGGTCTTGTTCACGCAGTCGCAGGTCACCTTCACCGTTTTTCCGGCCGAGGCCACAGCATGAGCGTTACAAATCCCAATGCAGGTGCAATACGTCCAAGCCCCCTCGGCTGTCATGACCTGCTTGGCGCAATCGCACTCCACGGTGCCCTTGGCATCGGCCGCCGCACTGCCCAAACCAGAGCACGCGCAGGTCTTGCAGTCACCCTTGGAGAGGACGTAGAAGTAGTCCCCAGGGTAAGCCGGATTGTAGAACCAGCCACATACCCATGGCTGCTCGTAGTGGCGACCCAAGAGCTGGATGTTGGCCACGTTGATGGCGTAGTCCACCGCCAGCCGGTTGAGCTCGAAGTACAAGAGCTTGGCCTTCTCGGTGTCCAGCTCCTTCTTGGCGAAGTCGATGAGCTCATCGAACAGGTCCTGCAAGGTGGCGTAGGTCTTGGCCGGCAACCAGGTGGCGTACACCGGGGTAAAGTCTACGTCCTTGATGTAGTCGAAGTTCTGGCCCGAAGCAAACGCGCCAGTGCGGTACATGTACGGATGGACCCAGTTGAAGGGGTGCGCGTAGTCCTCCAGCCACCCAATGAAGAAGATGGCCAGCTGCTTGTCCGTCATGAGCTTGAGGTACGTGGGCCACGGCAGGTCCTGAACCTCCACCACGATGGGATCGCGATAACCTTCGTTGAAGCGCTTGTCGTTCACGCTCTCAATGTGGCGCTCCAGCATTTCAGCGGCGAACTTGCGCATGAGGTTCCCGGTGTTGTAGGTGATAACCACGCGCATGCCCTTCTGCCACACCTCGCCGCCCCAAGCCAGGCGGAGCTCCTGCTCCATCTTCTCCAGATCAAACCCGTAAATGGGCTGATCGGGGTTGAACCCCAAGCGGCCGCCCAATACAGGCCCGCGGAGCGGAGAAGCCTCACCCAACCAAGCCTCGCGGATATAGGTGTCCAGGTCCATGGCGTAGTTGAACGCGCGGCGGAGGTGGATGTCGGAGAGGAGATCGGGCTTGTCCACGCCGCCCAGCTGCGGCATGACCGGGCTGCCCTCGGCCACCAGAAAGTTGAAGAACCCCGTCTGAGCCGTGGAAGCAGGGAACGGACCGTACAGGCGAGCCTTGCCGGCTTGCACCAAGGGCTCCATGGCCGCCACGTAGGCCCGCGGCACAGCAATGACGTCCGCATCGCCGGCCTCGAACATGGCCAGGCGGGTGCCCCACTCGGGAACGACCTTGATCACGGCCCGGGCGAGCTTGGCCGGCCCACGCCAGTAGTCGTCATTGCGGATGAAGCTGATTTCCTCACCGGGCACCCAGCGCTCCAGCTTGAACGGCCCTGTTCCGTTGGCCTTGTCAAAGAGCTCGGAGTCCTCGGCCGCAGGATCATGCCATGGTCGCCAGTTGGCCGTACCATCCCAACCGCCCTGCTCGATCACCCACTCCTTGTCCAGAATCGAGCCCCAAGAGCCGGCCAGGATCTGGAGGAACGGCTGGAAGGGGTAGCGCAGGGTGAACACCACCTCGTCGCCGTCCAGCTTGACCGCCTCTTGGACCAAGCGGAACGCCTCCTCGTCGCCGACTTTCTCCGCCAGCTCTTCAATCGCGGCCACCTCAAGGAGCGGCTCAAGGAGCATCCACACCGGGCCACCAGCGCGGTCCTGGATCAGGGCCCGCTGGAAGCTGTACACCACGTCCTCGGGGGTCAACTCACCACCCTCGTGGAACTTGATGCCCTTGCGAATCTTGAACCGATAGACCAGCCCGTCGCCTGAGATCGTCCACGACTCGGCCAGCATGGGCACAAACTTGTCCACGTGCTCCCCATCGTAGAAGACAAGGGTCTCGTAAATGTTGAAAATGGCCTCGGCGCTGGCCGTGTCGTACGCCCACGCCGGGTCCAGGGTCTCGAGGTCACCAATGGTGGCCACGATATACGTGTCTGGATTCTTGACCTGGGCCCAGCCCACCACTCCAACAACCAGCAACGCACCAATCAAGAACTTACGCCACATGAACACCCCTCCTTTAAGCGCACAGGATCTTTGGACCGCTTGGAACCGCTACCGCCCAAGAAATTGCCTGCCGGCTCTCACCCCCTTCGCTGGGTTGAGAAATCTCCCAACTTTCGCACCTGCACTATAGTCCTTTCGGGCCAACGTGTCAAGGCCCCCGAAGGCGGTTGAGGACCTAGCTTGGCTGGGCAGTGGCCTTCCGCACGTTTGGCCGAGGTTTGCGCTTGGACCTATAATGGAGAAGCCCTGGGTAGGGTGCAGAAAGGAGGAGGGAATGAAGAAATTCGCGTTTCTGGGTTTGGCCCTGCTGTGGGGAAGCTTGTGGGTGATGGGGGGGCCGCTTACCTTGTGCGACTACAAGGCCCCGAAAACGAGCCTCACCAGCCTGACCTTGGCGGGGGCGTACCGGTACTTCGACGATCCGGCCACACCCGAGGTGGACGTGAACGCGGGACGGTTGGGTTTGAACCTTGGCCGGTTCTACGACCGCGGGGACTACGGGTACACCACGTCGGCCCTGGGCGAGTTGGGGTTCTCTGGCCTTAGCTTGTCCCATCTAGCTGGGCAGGCCGCTACGACCCACCGGTTCTACTTCCAGCCGGAAGGGGATTTCTTTGGGTTTGTGGGTGCAGAAACGAGCCTGGCCACAGGGCAGCCCCAGTTGGGGTTGCGGGTCAACGCGGGCGCAGGTTACGGGCGGTTCAGCGATGTCACCCCCCTAGCCAAGGCCTTCCGCATCCAAAGGATGCTGTTGGAGCGTAAAGCCATTGCCGCGGCCCTGCCCGAGGACACCCTTCTGGCCATAGCCCAAGAGATCGGCCGGCGGATCGAGTACGCCGAGGTCAAGGACCTGGTAGCGGCTGTGGTCCAATTGATCGAGACCGCCGCACGCACCAAGCTCGACGCGCGCACAGTTCTGATGATCGAAGACGAAATCCTGGCTGAGGGTAAGGACCGCTACTGCGGGTGGGCGATCCAAGCCGGGATGGGCTACGAGGTCATGGACCCCTACGGGGGCCCACGGGACATGCTGATCACGGCCAGCGCGGATTGGGCCTGGGCTCCACAGATGGACTCCCAGTTGCGCCTTCAGGCCTCGCTGGCCGGCCCGTTCGACATCGCCAACGAGCACCTGGCCGTGGCCACCTTGACCTACGAGGGCGTGATGGGGGCTGGCATTTTGGTGTGGACGCAAGCGGTGGCCCAGTGGGAGAAGCGCACCGGCGAGGAGGGCCGCTGGGCGGCCTCCGCCACGGTCCAGCTCTCGTTTGCCCTTGGACTGGCCAACGTCGGCGTCTCCCTTACGGTGAGCAAACCCTTCGATCGGGCGGACTGGAGCCGGGACATCTCCATCTCGTTTACCATGAAGTTGCTGTAGCCGGAAAAATGAGAGGGCCTGGGAAACCCCCAGGCCCTTTTTGTTGGCTAGGGGCAGCCGCCCTGGGACGCCCACAGCCCCGGCACCCGAGCCAGGGCCATGGTGTTGTACAACGGCCAGGCGGACATGACCGCGGGATCTTGCCCTAAGGCTTGGGCTTGGCGCAGAAGCTCGCAGAACAGCTCCTTTTCCCCGCGGGGCTTGGCGTACACTTCGGCGTAGTCCACGTAGTTTTGGATGAAGTTAGGATCCAGCTCAATGGCGCGGGCAAATTCCCCGGCAGCGGCCTCGAGGTTGCCCCCGAGGAAGCCAGGGGTTTGCGCCAGGAAATTGCCCAGCGCCCGGCGCGGGCCGCCGCCCCAATAGGCTTCGTCCAGCTCCACGGCCCGCACGAAACAGGCCTTGACGTCCCTTGTTCCCCCAGCCAGGGCCTGGAACCAGTTGTAGCTCAACCAGCGGCCCAGGTTGTTGCCGTACCAAAACAGGGCGGCCACATTTTGAGCCGCGGACAGCGCAGCCCGATGGCCCTGTTCCTCCTCTATACGCACAAATTCCGGGTCCAGCCGCAACGCCGCCAAGGCGTAGTCCTTCCCCTTGCGGTAGGCCTCTTCCTTCTCCTCGGGCAGGGTAAGGTAGGCCTCAGCGAGCTCAAAGTAGCCGCGCGATAGGCGCACCAAGATCGCTCCCCGGGCCTCGCCCTCCGGCCCAAGGGCCAACGCTTGCTCCCATAGGCCAAGCGCTTGGCGCAGCGGCCCTTCGTAGGAGGCAAAATCGAAGGCCACGCCCCACCGGTTGTAAAGGGCATCGCCCTGGGCCACCAACGCTTCGCCCGGATAGGCCCAAGCTCCACAAGCGAACACCAAGCTCAAGCCGAAAGCGACGATATTGCGCATCAGCCCTCCTTGCGCACCATGGACTTTGGGCTCGAATCTTAACTGCCCTAACACCTTTTCTCTGCAGTACAATGTCCCCAAGCCATAGGGGAAGTGGAGAAGAACGCGTATGCGCGTGCGCGAAGCCAAGCCCTCGGACCTCCCCGCCATGATGGAGATCGAAAGGGTGTCCTTTGCCCATCCTTGGCCGGCCCCGTTGGTGGCCCACTATTTTGAACGGCCCGAGGCCGTGGTGTTGGTGGCGGAAAACCCTGCGGTGGTGGGCTTTTTGATCGCCGTGTACAAGGGATGGCCCCGCCGTGTGGTCCACGTCCACGACCTTGCGGTGGACCCGACCCACCGAAACCAAGGCGTGGGCACGGCGCTTTTGCACGAGCTGGTGACACAAGCCCGCACCCGTGGGGCCCAAGCAGTGCGGCTGGAAGTGCGCGTGAGCAACATCCAAGCGCGCAGGTTCTACGAGCACCGGGGCTTCCACCTTCTTCGCGTGGTGCCCCATTACTACGAGGACGGGGAAGATGCCCTGCACATGGAGCTTCCCCTCACCAGGAAAAACAGGGCTGAGCCTTAGCCCTGCTTTTCCACGGTTGAGGCACCTCCTCGGGCCCTGCACAATGCTGCTGGGCGCGCAAAGAAGCGCCAAGAAAGGAGAGCACACCATGCGTAAGCTTTTGCTGGCGAGTTTGTGCACGCTCCTGGCGGTGTCCGCTGGGGCCCAGGTGAGCGAGGCCGATCTGGCCGACTGGGCTATGCGCCACTGGTTCTCATGGACCGTAGGGGACTTGGACCAGATCGTATCGGCATTTGCACCCGACGCTGGGCAGACCTTCTTCGGCACACCGAATGACGGGTTCTTCTACGGGGCTGATGTGCGGTCGGCCTGGCAAGCGTTCCTGGCCGCGTTCCCCGTGGTTGAGTTTGAAGTGCAGGATTCCATTCACACCTGGGTCGACGCGAGGCTTGTGTGGGCTGACCTCGCCCTTGCTTTGGCCGATGGCCGGAGAGTTTCGGTGTACTCCGCCCTCCGGTTCGATGGCCAAGGCCTACTTCAGGCTGCCGACCTTTGGATGCTGGAGAGCTGTGGCCTGCGCTTGCGGTGGATGGCCGCATCGAGGCCCAGGAATACGCGCGCAACGTGCGGGAGCCCGCAAGCGGCGTGGAGTTTTTCTGGCGCAACGGGCTGGTGGTCCTCGTCGGCGCCCTGCGCAGCCCGGGCACGGGGTGGGTCAGCGTGGGGTTCGACCCCGTGCGGGCCATGCAGGGAGCCAACTACATCATCGCCGCGGTCTCCGGAGGCCAGCTCCTCATCGAAGACCACTTCGGCACGGGCACCACGGCCCACCGCAAGGACGCCCGCGAGGACATCCTGCTGGCCGCAGGAGGGGTTGAGGGTGGAACCACAGCGGTGGAGTTCGTCATCCCCTTGGACAGCGGGGATCCGGAGGACAAAGCCTTAAAGCCGGGTGGCACGTACACCGTGCTGTTGGCCTACCACCGCAGCTCCCCTTCGTTCATCGTGCGGCACACGGCGCGGGGTTCGGTACGCATACAGCTTGAGGGGTAGGGGATGGAGGTTCTGCGGCGGATCGCTTTCTATCCCCTCGGCCCGTTCCCTGTCCTGTTCTACTTGGGGATCGTGAGTTGGGCGCTGCTTTTCGTCACCGGGGCAGCGATGGCCATGGCCAAACGGACCCGGCGGCGGTTGCCCGTTAAGCTCCACCACAAGTTGGCGTACACCACCCTCGCCCTGGCCACCGTCCACGGCTTATTGGCCATCGCGAGCTACCTGTGAAAAAGGGGGCGGCCTGGCCAGCCAGGCCGCCCGATCTCGTCTTTACTTCTGGATCTCCATCTTCATGGCCACAAGGCCGGAAAGCAGCTTGGGGTAAAAGTCGGTGGACTTTTGGGGCATGCTCTCCCCAAGGTCGGCAATGGCCATCACTTCTTCGACCTGGGTGGGGTTGAGGAGGAACGCGGCCTGGCCCTGTCCGCGGTCCACCATCTCCACGGCCTCTTCTGCAGTATGGGCGTACTCCAAGTACGCTTGCTTGGCCAGGGCCTCCTCGTCGATGCCCAGGTAGGGCTCGAGGAGGGCCTTGTGCAGGATGGCCACATCCAGCCTCTTCCAGGCGGGCGGTTGCGGGCCAGGAACCAGGCGCTCCACATCCACCTCGCCTTTGAGCACAAGGGCCCAGAACTTTCCTGCCGCGTACAGCACAAACACGTGCTCCCGCTTCCAGCCCAGGGCGAGCCGCGCCTTGGCCTCGGCCAGCGACCCCAAGCCCTCCACGCGGAAGTGCTCGGACACAACGCGCAAGAACGGCTCGGGAGCGAAGCGGGGCAGGCTGTGCAGCACGCGGGGTGTGGGGCGGATCACGCATCCCGGCTCTTCCACGTTCACCAACGTGACGGGAAGGGAAGCGAAGCTTTCCGGGCCCACGGGCTTCCAACCTTTGCTCAGGCATTCCTGCATGAAGGCCTTGGAGGTTTCGAAGCGGTGGTGGCCGTCGGCGATGTACAGCTCCAAAGGCTGGAAGGCCTGCTGGACTTCGCGCAGGAGGTGCGCATCGGTCACAGCCCACACCTGATGGAGGTTGCCGAAGTCGTCGCGGGCCTCGAGGTGGGGAGGGCCGCTGGCGGCGCTTTCCATGGCCTGGGACGCCCGGCGCTGGGGATCCCGGTACAACAGAAAGATCTGTTCGAGGTGGGCTTCCATGGCCCGGAAGAGCTTCATGCGGTCCTCTTTGGGGCCCCGCAAGGTGCGCTCGTGCGCTTTGGCCCCGCTTTTTTGCAGATCCAATAAGGCGATGATGCCCGGACGTACGTAACTTTGCCCGTCCTGGACAAAGGTCACCTTGTACCAGTAAAACGCGGGCCGCTCCTCCCGCACCAACACGCCTTCCTCAAGCCAGGAGCGAAAAAGAGCAGCCCGGCGGAGGTAGTCGCCGTCATCTTGGGGAGGGTTTTTGCCCCCGATCAGGCGGGCATAGGAATACGGCGAGCGGGCCAGGTAGGTTTCCATCTCTTTGTTCCCGATGCGATCGTAAGGCTGGGTCACGACCTTGGAGAGGTCCCCCACCTTGGCCAGGTTGTACCGGACCGCCCGGAACGGGTAAACCACCGCCATTCAAGCCCCCTTGGCGTGCTGGAGGAGGAGTTCCACGACCTCGTCGCCGATGCGGGCCTGGGCCTCGTGGGTTTGGGCGCCGATGTGGGGTGTGAGGGTGACCTTGGGGTGGCGGAGGAGGTCCAGGTTGGTGGGCGGCTCGACCGCGAACACGTCCAGCCCAGCGCCGGCGAGCTTGCCGGAATTCAACGCGGCCAGGAGGGCCGCTTCGTCCACCACTTCCCCGCGGGCACAGTTGATGAGGTAAGCCCCGTCTTTCATCAGGGCCAGCTCGCGGGCGCCGAGGACCGGACCGGCGGGATCCGGCGGCACGTGCAGGGAAACGAAGTCCGCCTGGCGCAACAGCTCCGCCAAGGGGACCATGGACACCCCGGGAATGGGCGACTGGGAAACGAACTTGTCATAGGCGAGGACCCTCATGCCCAGGGCGAGGGCCCGACGGGCCAGCGCCTGCCCAATCCGGCCGATGCCCACGATCCCCAGCGTTTTCCCCTGCAGCTCAATCCCGTGGAAGGCCTTCTTTTCCCACTTGCCCTCCCGCAGGGACTGCGTGGCCTGGGGAATGGAGCGGGCCAAGGCGAACATGTGGGCGAGGGCCAGCTCGGCCACGGAGTCGCTGCTGGCCTTGGGCGTGTTCAGCACCTTGATCCCCTTGGCCTGGGCGTAGTCGGCGTCCACGTTGTCCAACCCCACCCCCGCGCGGATGATGAGTTTCAGGCCCTTGGCCGCGTCGATGGCCGGCTTGCGCACCTTGGTGGCCGAGCGCACCACAATGGCCTCGTACCCCTGGGCTAGCTCCTGCACCAGCTGTTCGGGGCTCATCCCCGTCTTCACCACGACCTCCAGCCCGGCCTCGCGCAACCGGGCCAAGGCCTTCTCATCGATGGGATCGCAAATCAAAACGCGCATGCGGTCTCCTTACAGGCCGAGGATGTTTTCCAACGCCTCCAGCACGCCGTAGACGTCCGCCAGCGTGAGGTCGCCCATGTGGGCGATGCGGAATGTCTTCTCCCGCAGCTCGCCGTAGCCATTGGAAATGCGCATCCCATACTCCTTGATGAGGCGCTTGTTCGTCTCGTCCACGGAGATCCCCCGGGTGTTGGTGATACAAGTGACGGTCTTGGACCAGTAGCCCTCCTCGGGGTAGACGTCGAAGTGCCTTTTGGCCCAGGCCTGCACGACCCGGGCCATTTCCTCGTGGCGGGCAAACCGTCGGTCCAAGCCCTCCTGGAAGAAGTAGTCGAGCTGGAGGTTCAAGGCGAACATGTGGGGGATGGTGGGCGTGGCCGGGGTCTCGTTTTTGAGGTGGGAGTTGTACATCACAGGGAAGCTGAAGTAGTAGGTGCGGGGCTTCACTTCCTCGGCCCGCTTGAGCGCCCGCTCGGAGACGGCGCACACCGTCAACCCCGGCGGAAGGCCAAAGCACTTTTGCACTCCGGCCAAGCACACGTCCAACCCCAATTTGTCAAACTCGATCTTCACCCCGCCCATGGCGGTCACCGCGTCCACAAGCAGCAACACGTCGGGGAATTTCCGCACGACCTCCGCGATTTCAGGCAGCGGGTTCATCAGCCCCGTGGACGTCTCGTTGAACACCACGGTGACCGCGTCAAACTCCCCCGTGCGCAGCTTTGCCTCCACCTGCTCAGGGCGGATGGCCTTGTTCCACGGCACTTCCAACAGCTCGCAGGGGATGCCGCAGGCCTGGGTGATCTCGTGCCAGCGCTTGGCAAATGCACCGTTGACCAAGTTGAGCACCTTTTTCTTGACGCAGTTTTGCACCGCCGCCTCCATCGCCCCCGTCGAGGAGGATGTGAACAATAACACCGTTTGCTCGGTGTACAGGAACTTCTTGAGCTTGGTCTGAAGCTCCGCATACAGCTCGCGGAACTCCGGCGTGCGGTGATAAATCTGAGGCGTGGACATTGCCTGGAGCACTTCAGGACGGACCTCGATCGGACCTGGGACAAACAACTTGACGTGCGATACGCGCATTGAACCTCCTTGGGTTCAATGTTGCCCGAGAGGGGCGTTTTTTCAAGTCAGTGCGGGCCCGCGCGGCGCAGGCCCAACTGTCGTGCGATCTGCAAAACTTCTTGGTACTCGTCGGAGGTGATCCGCCGCCGGAGGGCCGGCACTTCCCCGGCCCGGTAGGCCGGATAATACTGGGCCATGATGTTCACGTAGGTATCCCTTCCGATCTCGTCGGCGATGAATTTCAGCACTTGGGCACTTCCCGCCATCCCTCCGGGAAGCACAAGGTGCCTCACCAAAAGCCCCCGCACGGCGAGCCCATTCTCCACGCGCAAGTCCCCCACTTGGCGGTGCATTTCCCGCAGGGCCTCCCGGGCGCGTGGGAAGTAGTCCGGGGCCGCGGCCAACCGCCGCGCGACTTCCGGGTCGGCAAACTTCACGTCCGGCATGTAAATGTCCACAACGCCCTCCAGCACGCGCAGCGCCTCCACGCTCTCATACCCTCCACAGTTCCACACCACGGGAAGCCTCAACCCCTCTTCCCGAGCCAACCCCAACGCCTCCACGATCATCGGCGCTTGATGGGTGGGGGTGACCACGTTGATGTTGTGGCACCCGATGTCCTGCAGGCGAAGCATGATGCGGGCCAGTTCAGCTACGGAGATTTCCTCCCCTTCGCCCAGGTGGGAGATCGTGTAGTTTTGGCAAAACAGGCAGCCCAAGTTGCACCCGGAGAAAAAGATCGTGCCCGAGCCTCCACGGCCGACCAGTTCCCGCTCCTCACCGTAGTGGGGGCCAAAGCTGGACACCCAGGGTCGGACGCCCGTGCGACAAAAGCCCCTCTGGCCTTGATCGCGGCGCACGCGGCAGGCGCGCGGGCACAGCCGACACGGCGCGGCCAGGGCGTAGAGGGCCGCGACCTTCTCCGCAAATTGGCGTGCGGTGAGGTTCAGATAGATCGGCTCAGCCATCTCCACCTCGGCCTTGGGGGCGCGTTGCTGGAGCGCCCATGCACGCTCCAATCCACGTGGAATGGCGTCAGACCTTCCACGGCACCCACCCCAACTCCCCCAGCAGGCGGTAAAGCGTATGCACAGGGAGGCCCATCACGTTGAAAAAGTCCCCTTCCAACCGCTCCACAAACAGCGCGGCCCGGCCCTGGATGGCATAGGCCCCGGCTTTGTCCAGCACTTGCTCAGCCCTCAAATACCACTCCACCTCGTCGGGGGAGAGGGTCTTGAACTTGACCCGTGTCTGCACAAGCTCCGCCCGCTCAGCTTCAGCAGAAAATACCACAAGACCGGTGCACACGGTATGCCAGCCGCCGGAGAGGGCCTGCAAAATCTGGCGGGCCTGTTCGAGGTCACGGGGCTTGCCGTAAGCCTTCCCGTCGCGGAAAACGCCGGTGTCGGCGGCGATGACGAACCCCCGGGGGAACTGGGCCCGGGCTTGTTCGGCCTTATGGCGGGCCACCCAAAGCAGGTCATCGGGGCTGTGGAGGGGAGGCTCAGCGTCATCCTTGGGCGGCACCACCAAAAACTTGGGGGTCAACAGGCGCAAAAGCTCGATCCTCCGCGGCGAGGTGGAGGCCAACACCAAAGGTTGCGTTCCGAAGGCCGGCATCTGATAATCCGTGGTCCTCATGGACATCATTTTCAGCGAACGGTGCCTGGAATACCACGCCCTGGGGCATCCCGAGGGGCCAGCCCGCGTTCGCCTGCTTCAAGAGCACCTGGCCCGCAAGGGGTATACGTTTGTCGAACCCCAACCGGCCACGGACCAAGAGCTCCAAACCGTCCACACCCCCGAGCACATCCGCCGGGTCCGGGAAGGGGACTTCTACGACCCTGACTGCCCGCGGTACCCCAACATCGACTTCTACGCCCGCCTGGCCGTGGGAGGAGCCCTGTTGGCCCAAAAGCTTCAAGGGTTCTCCATTCTCCGCCCGCCGGGTCACCATGCCGGCCCCAACTTCCTCGGCGGCTTTTGCTACTTCAACAACATCGCCGTGGCCGTCAAGGTCTCGGGCAAGCGGACCTTGATCGTGGACATCGATGGCCACCACGGCAACGGCACCGAAGAGATCTTCCTGGGCGACCCCCAGGTGACCTACATTTCCCTCCACCGCATCTACAACTACCCGGGCACGGGGCACGTATCCCGCGGCAACTGCCTCAACTTCCCCCTGCCGCCGCGGTGCGGGAAGGAGCTGTACCTGGAAACGCTGGAGACGGCTTTGGCCCAAGCGGGGCGGGACTTCGAGCAGCTGGCCATCTCCGCGGGGTTCGACACGTATGTAGAAGACCCCTTGGCCTCCCTCGGGCTTGAAGTGGACGCTTTTTATGACGTGGGCTCAATCCTGGGCGGGGTGGGGCTTCCCACGTTTGTGGTGCTGGAGGGGGGGTACATCCCGGAGATCATGGGGCCGGCGGCGGAGGCCCTGATCGAGGGACTGCGCGACGGAAGGCGTTTTACGGCGAAGGGATAAAGCGGCGTTGCCGTAAGCGGCGGCCCCGGGCTATAATGCGTCGCCATGCGGATCATCAAAATCCTGTTCGCAATAGGTTTCTTTTGTTTGACGGCGGGGGGAGCCCCCTTGCGCGTGTCGTTGCCTCCTTTGACAGGGGCTGTGCCCGTGGTGATGGGCGCCGCCTGGGGACTGTTTGAAGAAGAGGGGATTACCGTTGAACTGGTTCCTTTACCCAGCCAGCGCGACCGCATCCTGGCGTTCCAAGCTGGGCAAATCGATGCCATGGTCACCGACCTTACAGGAGCCTTGATTCTCATGGGCGCGGGCGGCAACGACGCTGTCATTGCCGGGACCTTGTATACCCCGGATCCGACCCGCCCCCACGTGTTCGTCATCACCCCCCCAGCCTACTCCCGTATTTCCTCCTGGGGCGATTTGCTGGCCAAGGTGCAGCGGGGAGAAAGGGTGCAACTGGCTGTGCCGCGCCAGTCAGATTTAGAATTTGTCCTCGATGAGCTGTTCCGCAAAGAGGGGGTCACCTTCCGCGCCGAGGGGTACATCGGCCAAGACAACTTGATCAGCAACGCGTCGTGGGTTTTGTTCGGCATGGTGACCGCCGGAGCCCTGCCCCAACCCTATGTGGATTACATCCTGAACTTTGACTTCCCGGGCAAGCCGCAGCTTGTGGTAATCGCCGAAGTGGGCGCGGAGGACGTCCCTCCGGAGGTCCTCGTGATCCGGCGGGCGATAACCCAGCGGGAGCCGGCCAAGGTCGCCGCGTTTTTCCGGGCTTTGCGCCGGGCCGTGGACCGCCTCAATGCCTCCACGCGGGAAGAGCTTGTGGCTCTAGCCTTGCCCCAAGCGGTGAACCTGTTCTTCCCGGGGGCCAACCCTGAGGAAGCCACGCCCGAGGACCGCGCCCGCATTGAGGCCGCGATCGCCGCCATTTCCATCCCTGTTTTCCCCCAACCCGGTCCGGTCGATCCCCAGATGTACGAGCGGGTGGTCAGTTGGGCTGCACGCAAAGGCTACATCCGCTCGCCCATCCCTTACGCCATAGCAACCACCACCCCGCCGGAATGATCGAAATCGAACACTTGACGGTGGTGTACGGCCGGGGAGCCACGGCCATCCCCGCCGTCCAGGACCTTTCCCTCACCGTGGACAGCTATGAGCTTGTGGCCCTGGTGGGGCCTTCCGGTTGTGGCAAGAGCAGCCTTCTTTTGACGCTGGCGGGGCTCATCCGGCCGTCCAAAGGGCAGGTCCGGGTGTACGGGGAACCGGTGCGCGGGGTGCGCCGGGACGTGGCCTTGATCCTCCAGGACGCCGGCCTCCTCCCGTGGAAGACCGTGCGCCAAAATGCCGAGCTTTCGTTAAGAATCCAAAGGCGCAAGGACTCCACCACCGTGGACGAGGTGTTGGCCCAGCTGGGGCTGGCCGGGTTTGAGCGGCGGTTTCCCGGCGAGCTCTCCGAGGGGATGAAGCGGCGGGTGGGCATCGCCCGGGCCTTGGCCCTGCAACCCCGTGTGCTTCTCATGGACGAACCGATGGCCAACCTGGACACCCTGACCCGCGAACATATCCAAAACCTCGTGCTGAACTTGTGGCGGGACCTGGGGTTCACGGGGGTGCTGGTGACCCACGACATGGAGGAAGCGGTGTTTTTGGGCCAGCGGATCGTTGTGCTTTCGCCCCGGCCGGCGCGCATCGTGGAGATCTTGGATAATCCGGGGATGGGCACGGTGGAGTACCGCGGGACGCCGGAGTTCATGGCCAAGGTGGCCCACCTGCGCGAGGTTTTGGGGGGCAATGGGCCATGAGGACCGCTTTCTACAGCACCCTGCTCTGGACGGCCCTTTACCTGTTGGCCCTCGGCATGGTGTTGGGTTCCTGGGCCGGTCTGTGCTGGCTATTGGACCGCGTGCAGGGCCGGGAAGGCGTTTTTCCCACCCCTGGGAAGACCATCCAGGCGGCTTGGGAGTTCCGCCACGTGCTTTTGCCGGCGTTTGGAAACTCGGCCCTGCGCTTCTTGCTTGCCTTGCTGATCTCCTTTTTTGTGGGGCTGCCCCTGGGGCTGGCCATCGGGTTTGAGCGCAAACTGAACATCTTTTTCTCTCCTTTGGTCTATGTGCTCTACCCCATTCCACCGGTGGCGCTTCTGCTGTTTTTGTTTGTGGCCTTTGGCTTGGGGGAGATGGTGCGGTTGGTGGTTGTGGTGATCGCCCTCTTTTTCCAGATCGTGGTGGCTGCGCAGGGGGCGGCGAAGTACATCACCCCTTCCCATGTGGCCGCGGTGCGCTCGGCCGGGGCCACGCGGCTGCAGCTCTATCGCCACGTGGTGCTGCCGGCCACGCTTCCCAGCGTGCTCACCGCCGCCCGCGTCTCCGTGGGCCTGGGGATCACCATGCTTTACATCGCAGAAACCAAGGTGGGGTACGTGTTGGGACCGGAAGCGGCCTTGGGCCGGTTCATCGAGTACTACTTCCGTGCGGAGGTTTCCTTGGCCGGCGTGGTGGCCCTGGCCCTCCTCGGCCTGATGTTCTACGTGCTCTTGGAGCTGTTGGAGCGCTGGCTGTGCCGGTGGAAGTTTGTGGGAGCGCAACGTGCTCGGTAAAAGGGTTCTCATTGTCTATCACCCCCGTCGAGCGCAAAGCGAGGCTGTAGCCCGCCAAGGTCTCCAGTGGTGCCAAGCCCACGGCCTCGAGGCCAGTTTGCTTGCTTTGGGCACACCGGTTTCCCCTTCTTCCGATTTGGTGGTGGCGGTGGGCGGGGATGGCACGTTCCTGCGCGTGGCGGCTGCCCTCTATCCCCACGAAACGCCCATCCTCGGCGTCAAAGTGGGCGGGCTGGGGTTCCTCACGGCCTGCGAGGGGGAGGGGTTGGCCCAGGCCTTGGGCCTGTTTTTCAGCGGGCAGGCGCGCCTGGAGCGCAGGTTTCGTCTGGCCGCCCTGCGGCAAGATCGGGAGGTGGGCACGGCCCTCAACGAGGTCGCTTTCCAATCCCCAACAGGAATGCGTGCGGTGCGGCTGGCGCTGGAGGTGGAAGGGGAGCCAGTGTTGAGCCTGGTGGGCGACGGGCTGCTGGTGGCAACGCCCACGGGGAGCACGGCCTACGCTTTGGCCGCGGGCGGCCCCATTGTGCACCCGCAAGTGGAAAGCCTGGTGGTGGTTCCCCTTGCCCCCCATGCCTTGGGGCTGCGGCCCGTGGTGCTCCCCGCCCACGCGCTCCTGCGCGTACGGGCTCTGTCCCCCTTGGGCCTTTACCTCGACGGCGAAGAGGCCGGGCGGCTGGAACCTGGGGAAACGGGGGAAATTCGGCGGGCGGAGGCGGCCACCGTGCTTGTGCGCCTCAGCCCCAACGAATCGGTGTTTGCCCGCCTGAAGGGCTTAGGGTGGCCCAATTAGGAAAGGAGGCATCGTGCAGGTCGAGCAGCTGTTGGAGGCAGGACTGAAGGAAAAAGGTCCGGACGAGCTGGAACTGGTGGTCATCCGCGACCGGGACGAGCTCACCCGCTTCACGGGTTGTCACATCCACCAAAATGTGGCGTCGCTGGACACCACGGTGTTTGTGCGGGCATGGGCCGGGGGCAAGATCGGCGTGGCCCAGACCAACGAACTTACCAAGCAGGGCTTGCGCCGGGCGATCAAGGCCGCGTGGGCCGTGGCCCAAGCGCAGAGCAAGCCCGCGGGGTACGAGCCGCCTTCCCCCCAAAAGATTCAGCCCCTGGAGGCGTTTGACGAAGAGACGTGGGAGGCCACGCCGGCTCAGCGCGCAGAGCTGGTGGCCCGCGCCGTGGCCGGGGCCAAGAAGCTCGGGTTCAACGCCTCGGGTTCCCTAAACACGGGCGGTGGAGAAATTTGGATCCGCTCCACCCGCGGTGTGGACGCCTACTTCCGCACAACTTCGGTGCGGTTTGTCACCGTGATCCTCGGTCAGCAGGGGGGCTCAGGGTACGCCGAGTTTGCCAGCGTGCGCCTGCGGGATTTTGACCCCGAAGCGACGGCTGAGCG